>Ga0209514_10000055_pt1 | contig 267671 bp, 251 predicted proteins | sample Subgrocontami58m_FD_187452 | JGI IMG/M metagenome (GOLD analysis project Ga0209514, IMG submission 187452) | Subsurface groundwater microbial communities from S. Glens Falls, New York, USA - GMW37 contaminated, 5.8 m (SPAdes) (version 3) | ecosystem: Environmental > Aquatic > Deep subsurface...
TTACCCCGCGTGCGTCGCGGGGCACAATTGCGTCTGGTTCTCGCTTTAGCGTTACAAAATGGAGAAATACATACAGTTGAAAAAATGGTACGGGGGGTTGTCCCTAAAATTCCATCACCCATTCGTGTGGCAGGTTTTCCATACCGCACGCTCTTATTTTTTACGGAGATTGGCAAATTTTATAATGAACTATCGGAAGAAGAGCATGAACGATTTAACCATAGAAAAAAGTCACTAATAAAACTCAAACCTATATTGCGAAGGTACTTGAATGGTTAGTCAAGCTGACGTATAATAAGTCGTATGAAACAGCGATTAACACACTCAGTACTCCGATATACTGCAGTATTTGAACCAGCCGATGAGGGAGGGTTTGTGGTTACCGTTCCTAAATTACCGGGACTTGTGACAGAGGGGGATACCTTTGAAGAAGCAGTGCGCATGGTAAAAGATGCCATTAAAGGATATCTTGCAGTGCTTGATGATAATCATGAACAAATTCCAGAACCAGACGTTGCGTCATTTACTGCACCTATTGATGTGTCGTTTACAGCTCATCTTTTTCCGCAGGCATGAGCAATATCCCAGTCCTTAAATCTCGTGAAGTTGTTGGAATACTTAAACACGAGGGATTTATGGAGCTTCGTCAGGTTGGAAGTCATCTACATCTGTATCATCCGATCAAAAAACTTCGAGCAACAGTGCCCATGCACACAAAAGATTTAAAACGAAAAACACTTGCTTCAATTTTTCGTCAAGCAAGTATATCGTTGAAAGATTTTGGCAAGCGTAAGAAGTAAATGCTCTAAGCCGCGTCCCGCACGGCGAGACTCGCGATGACAAAGTTTCGCCAAACCACGAACGGTTACTATAATAGAGCTTGCATTGCACAATGATAAGTGATACTTTAGTAGTATATTAGGCGATGGTAATGGTACTTAAAAGCGTTTGCCCGCCTGCAACGCATAATGCGTAGCATTTTCGGGCAGGAGACAGCTTCCAACTGTCGAGCTTTCCGGTGTTGCTTCATCCTTAGTGAGCCGAAGGAAACCGATCGATTTAATCACCGTAAACGAGGGCTGGAAGAGTTAAAGCCCATTATTACGAGCATGTTGACATCGAGCTCGTTCCGTATTATAAAAATATAACGATATGATCTGATAACGATTTTCTTCAAATTTCTTCTTTTACCTTTAGGTATTTATTTTTTTCATCGTATTTTTATGAAAAATTGGCCTTTACTTTATAAACACGTGTTGCACGTAAAAGATCCGAAAAACTCTGTGGGGGTTGCGGTGATGTGGACCGAGCGGCAGGTAGTTGCGGATCTCCTTAAAGACGCCAATTACTGTGTCATCGGCAACCTCTACTCATCAGCCGGAATATCAGCGATGATACGCAATATCTACGCAAATCCTCACATTCGGAAAATCGTTTTATGGGGTGCGGATCTCTCGCGTAGCGGCCAGGCTTTACTTTCATTTATGCACAATGGTATTGATGAAAATTTTTTCATTGTCGGAGATGAAAAAAAAGGACAAATAGAAAAAGAGATCGGCCGCGACGCACTTGAATACTTCCGCAAAGCTATTGAGGTCATAAATCTTCGCGGTAAACCAGTCTCTGATTTGCAGCGTACAATTGCGCAATTGAGCAAGGAAGCCATGAAATCCCGCGAAGCGGGATATGGCTTCGCCAGACAATTTTCTTCGCCTAAGGTGTTTCCGACCAGCCGGCCTTCTCCGGTCACCTACCCGAGCGAGCGCATCGGCCTTCGCATTCACGGCGATACGGCAGCCCAGACATGGCTCAAGATTCTCCAAAATATTATGCGTTACGGTCAACAAAAGGCAACCCGCTACACACAGAAAAATGACCTCAAGGAACTTCTGGACATTGTCGCAGTTGTCTATAATGAAAGCCCCGACCACCCGTATCTACCCCACTTTTTTCCGTTCACCGTGAAAGATCTTCAAACGTATTACCCGCAAGTTTTGTCTGCCAAGCAAATTCCCGGGATCGCCTATACCTACGGGCAAAGGCTTCGTGCCCATGATGGCATAGACCAAATTCAAAAGATCATCGAACTTATTAAAACCCGGCCGTTTAGCAAAAAAATGGTCGCGTTCACCGCCAAAGTAACGGAGGATTGGAATCAAGTGAACAAAGGCGATACGCCGTGTCTTACGCAGGTCATATTTTCGATTCAAGACAACACACTTTTTTGTACGACGCATTTTAGGAGTCAAGACATGGTGCATGGCTGGCCAAGGAACGTATTTTCGCTTCTTAAACTGCAAAAAACGGTCGCCGATGAGACGAACTATCAGATAGGGTCATTTGTCATGATTACCCATAGCGCGCATATCTATAATGATGATTACGAGCTCGTCCAAAAGATTATTGACGAAAATTACGAAAAAGAACTGGGCTACACGAGTCGGCAGATGTTTGAAGAGGATCCGCGCGGTAACGCAACCGTCGAGGTTGAAAAGGTCGAGGATCGGCCCGTGGGCAGACCCACTAAATATGTCCATAAACCCGGGAAAACGTCCTACCTGATTGTCGTCAAACTCTATGCGCCAAACGGCGGGCTTCTTTTGAAACAGTGGCAGGGGAAGACGGCGATGGAGGTTTATATCCAGATGATTAACATTGGCGACTACCTTGTTTTACCAAGTCATCTCATCTATATTGGAACCGAGCTCCAGCGGGCCGAATACGCCATCAAAACCGGAAGGGCCAGCGAATTCTCCCAGGATCCTGCTGCAAGCAAGTCGTTATAGCGACGTAACCGTTCACGAGTTGGCAAAACGTCGTCATCGTGAGCCCCGACGTACGTCGGGGCGTGGCGATCTCTAGAGATTGCTTCGCTTGCGCTCGCAATGACAAATCCTTTGCTAAACCCTGAATGATTACATTGACATCGAGTGCGGGAAAAGAGTAGTATAAAGATAATAAGCGTTAGAGGTAGATTCCAACTACCGAAGCTGACTGGGGTAAGAAACCAGTACGGGTAAGCCCGTGATAGCAGGTACAAGAAGCAAGAAAAGTGGTACCACGAGGCACCTCGTCTTTTCAAAAAGAAGAAGGTGCTTTTTATATGGCAAAAATATATTTAGTCCGTCATGCTCAGTCCATTGCCAATGAGAAAGGTATCTACCAGGGGATTACGTATGATACTGACTTATCTCCTATGGGCAAAAAACAAGCAAAGTTGCTTGCGAAGCGTTTTGGAGGTATTCATATAGCAAGGATAATCGCAAGTCCCCTTAAGCGGACGAAACAAACAGCGCAATTTGTCGCGGAGAGTAAAAAACTTTCGTTTACTGAAGAATCAAATATTATAGAAACCAACCACGGTGGCTGGGAAGGAAAGCACAAAACCACCATTGAAAAACAATGGCCCTGGATATATAAAAAGTGGCAGCGTTTCCCTTCAGCGACGAAATTTCCACAAGGTGAGCATTTTCTGGAAACGCAAAAACGTGTTGTACGCTGGTGGATGAAATTTAGTCAGAGCGTGACTGAAGATACACTCATTGTGAGTCATGATAATATTATTCGTGTCATTGTTGCAAAGATTCTCAATATGAAGCTTAACAAGATCTGGAAGTTTCATTTACAGCCAACAGCTGTGACAGAAGTATTGATAACCGAGGGTATTGTAAAGTTGGTAAAACTTGGAGACAGTAAACACTTAGGGGCACTAGAGGTGGATCTGTCAGTGCATGCATTATAGCTTTGTTGTACAATTAAATGAAGGTACATATGCTAGACATAAAATACATTTGCGACAATTTAGAAATCTGCAAGCAAGCTGCAATCAACAAAAACCGGAAGGTCGACTGGGAGATGCTTTTAAAACTTGATGACAGGCGAAGAGAGTTCATTGGTAAAATCGAGGTACTTCGTGCGCAGAGAAATATTCAAAGCAATCAACAATCAGAAGTAAGTAGTTCGCAAAAAGAAGAAGGTAAGAAACGAAAAGAACAATTAAAAATACTTGAGGAAGAGCTTAGAGATATTGAAACTAAGTTTGATAGCCTCATGTTGACCGTGCCAAATGTACCGGATAAAAGTGTACCGGTCGGGAAAGATGAAAGAGACAATGTTGAGATTAAAAAGTGGGGAGAAGTTCCCAAGTTTGATTTTCTTGTTAAAAATCATATAGAACTCGCTGCACTTCATGATCTCATCGATTTTGAGCGGGGATCTAAAGTCGCTGGATCTCGTGGTTACTTTCTCAAAAATGAGGCTGCACAATTGGAATTTGCGATTCTCATGTATGCATTTCAAAAACTCGTCAAGAAGGGGTATACACCAATTACTGCTCCTGCATTAGTAAAAGAGTTTACTCTCTACGGCAACGGAGAGTTGCCGTGGGGTGGAGATAAAACTATTTATAAATTGGAAAATGCCGATAATTACCTTTCAGCAACTGCTGAAATTCCGGTGACGGCTTATTTTTCAGATGAAGTGCTAAAAGAGGAGGAATTGCCCAAGAAATTTGTCGCCTTTTCTCCGTGTTTCCGCCGGGAAGCTGGGAGTTATGGTAAAGATACCAAAGGTGTCTATCGAGTGCATCAATTTAATAAAATTGAACAAGTTATTATCTCAACAAATGATATGAACAATTCTTTTACTCTACATGAGGAGTTATTGGGCAATGCAGAAGAATTGTTACAAGATTTGGAATTACCATATCGCGTACTCCTTATGTGTACCGGCGACATGGGTGAACCTCAGGTGAAAAAATATGATATCGAAACCTGGATGCCCGGGCGTCCTTCGGCAGGGGCTTCGACTGAGCTCAGCCGAATGTCCTCAGGATTGCAAGGCAGCTATGGAGAAACAATGTCCAATTCCGTCATGGGAGACTTTCAGGCGAGGAGACTTAAGATTCGCTATAAAACAAAAGACGGTAAAACACTTTATTGCCATACCTTGAACAACACTGCTATCGCATCGCCGCGAATTCTTGTGGCTATCCTCGAAAATTATCAACAAGCAGATGGATCTATCCGGATACCAAAAGTACTCCAATCATTTATAGGCAAAACTGAAATTCGAAGATAAACTACTGTGTCCTGGCTTTCATATATTTATCCTCAAACAGTCATTCGTACATCTACGAAATATAATCAAGATATTCGAGTTAATGAGGAATACGGAAGATACAAACTTCTCGTTAATGGTTCTCGACAATCCGGCGCGTATATAGAAATGCTCTGGAAAAAAGCGTTTGATAATTTTAATATCTCATCGCGTTTACCAATTGATAAAATCCTCGTACTTGGAGTTGCTGGAGGCACGGTCATACATCTGTTGCATAGAATGTTTCCCAAAGCGAGCATACAGGGAGTCGATATCGATCAAGAAATGATTGACATCGGTTTAACGTATTTTGGATTAAAAAATATAGATAACGCAAGGATTGAATGTGCAGACGCAAAAAATTTTATTGTGAAGGCAGCGAAGCATAAAAAGTTATATGACCTCATTATCGTTGATCTTTTCTCCGGCAGAATTATACCGGATTTTGTTGGAGAAAAATCTTTCTTATTTCATCTAAGACGACTGGCTGCTCATAGAGGCATGATAATCATTAACTATCTGCAGGAGCTTGAATACTTTGAACTTTCAAAAGAATTAGATCACGAATTATTGAATATATTTGGAAATAATAATTCTTTTTCTATAGAGCGTAATCGCTTCTTCTTTGTAGTTCATAAAGAGTAATTATATTTTAGCACTCAGAGCCTTGATGTGATAAAATATATGAATGTTTAAATTCCTGGGAAAACTACTTGATAATAACGAAAAGGAGATTACAAGGCTTCGTACCATCGTCGAGCATATCAATAGTCTTGAAAAGGACGTAAAGAAATTAAAAGACGTTGAATTTCTCAAAAAGACAGCCGAGTTTAAGGAGCGACTTTCGACAGGTCAAACACTCGATGATATTCTGCCAGAAGCGTATGCACTTTTACGCGAAGCAGCGTTTCGAACACTTGGACTCCGTTTATTTGATGTTCAGCTTATTGCTGCATTAGCACTTCATAAGGGAAAAATTTCAGAACAAAAAACTGGAGAAGGAAAGACTTTGTCAGCTACCCCTGCGCTCTATCTTAATGCTCTCACTGGCCGCGGAGCACATCTTGTGACCGTTAACGATTATCTTGCCCGGCGCGATGCAGGATGGATGGGTCCTATTTATCACATGCTTGGAGTTTCAGTATCAGCAATTATAAGTGAACAATCTTTTTTATACGATGCAACGTATGAGGATCAAAATGCGACAGACTGGCGACTGAAGCATTTACGACCCATCTCTCGTAAAGAGGCATATGCTACCGATATCACGTATGGAGTAAATAGCGAATATGGATTTGACTATTTACGTGACAACATGGTTTCAGAAATGTCTCAGGTTTCCCAGCGGCAGTACCATTTTGCGGTAGTAGATGAAGTAGATTCAGTGCTCATCGATGAAGCACGTACACCTCATATTATTTCAGCACCGGCAGCGGAGGCGACGCATAAGTATTATGATTACGCTAAGCTTGCAGAAAAATTAACGAAAGAAACAGATTTTGCTATTGACGAAAAACTTCGAACCGCACATTTGACAGATCACGGGGTACTAAAGGTAGAAAAAATGCTAGGGCTAGGAAATATCTATGAGAGTGACTTTGAAACGGTTCATCATATCGAAGCCTCCCTAAAAGCGAAAGCACTATTTCATAAAGAAAAAGACTATATCGTAAAAGATGGTCAAGTGATAATCGTTGATGAATTTACCGGACGACTTCTGACAGGCAGGCGGTATAGCGAGGGAATTCATCAAGCGATAGAAGCAAAAGAGGGTGTGGCGATACAGCAAGAGAGTAAGACGCTTGCGACCGTATCACTTCAAAATTACTTCCGTATGTATGAAAAGCTTTCTGGAATGACTGGGACTGCTGCAACAGAAGCAGAAGAATTTCAGAAGATTTATGGCCTAGATGTTCTCGTTATCCCGACGCATCGATCAATGATACGTCAAGATTTTGCCGATAGTGTCTATAAAACACCAAGAGCGAAATACGCTGCGATTGCTGCTGAAATTATCGAATGTCACAAAAAAGGTCAGCCGGTACTCGTTGGAACGACATCGATTGAAAAAAATGAAATAATTAGTGAACTTCTCAAACGAAAGGGAATTGCCCATCAAGTGCTTAATGCAAAAAATCATCTTAAAGAAGCAATGATTATATCTGATGCTGGTAAACAGGGAGCTGTGACCGTTGCAACAAATATGGCCGGGAGAGGAGTAGACATTATCCTTGGAGGATTAAAACATGAAAAATGGGAAGTAGCAAATGAAAAAGAATATGAAAAGGAATTAAAGGAGTGGCAAAAACAACATGATGAAGTCGTACGATTGGGGGGTCTACATGTTATCGGAAGCGAAAGACACGAAAGCAGGCGTATAGATAATCAACTGCGGGGAAGATCCGGGAGACAAGGAGATCCTGGATCCAGTCGGTTTTATGTTTCTTTGGAAGATGAAATTATGCGTCTTTTTGGAGGAGATCAGGTGGCGAAGCTTATGACCATATTTAAACTTCCAGAGGATGTACCACTTGAACATGGTATGGTAAGCCGGGCTATTGAACAAGCACAGGTAAAAGTAGAAGGGTTTCATTTTGATAGTCGAAAACACTTGGTCGATTACGATGACGTATTAAATAAACAGCGTGAGATAGTCTATCGGAGGCGTCGAAAAGTACTTGAAGGAGATATTCAGAAAGAAACGATTTTAAAGAGTATAGGCGAAACAATCAGTACTGTTGTTGCTATGTACGCTAATGAAAACGGAAGTATTGATCGAGATAAAATCCTTAGTGAATTTACATCGATTATTCCATTTGATGAAATTTCTCAAAAGCAACTCATGACGCAACTTGAGCAGTTTCATGTAGCTTTCGATGTGACTGATTTTCTTATGAAACTTTCTTCTGATATGTATCTTGCTCGCGAAAAACAAACTGGAGAGGAAGTGATGCGGCAGGTTGAACGATGGGTGAGCTTGCAGGTAATCGATAATTTTTGGATGGATCATCTTGACGCGATCGATGATCTGCGAGAAGGGATCGGACTTCGAGGATATGGGCAACGCGATCCACTTGTCGAATATAAAAATGAAGCATTTACTATGTTTGAGCGCCTCATCGCAACTATTGATAGTGAAATAGTTCATAGGATTTTTAAAGTGCAGGTACAGATGGCACCCATCATGGTAAATCCGACCAATACTACCAATATTACCAATCCGACCAATGCAATTAATAATAAGCAGGTGTTGGACGAAGCTCAATTACAAAGAGCAGTTGCGCAGCCAACCATAACACCAATTACTCAGGCAGTAAAACATATGCAAACAAACGCTCCTGCCGTTTCCCGAAGCACAGTTCCCGTAACTCACAGCTCATCAAAACTCGGTCGCAACGACCCATGCTGGTGCGGATCAGGGAAGAAATGGAAGAAGTGCCACTATCCGCGCCTGGGGTAGCGGTGGAGAGATAGCTCTTGCATGGCCGAGATGGTACACTGAAGAAGATATGAAAGACCATCAGTTGGGAATCCAGATCTCTGGGTCGTTGTCAAGAAACACATCGGTTGTGGCGGCGTATGCGGTGGGATCTTTTGTGCAGGGGAACGCCGGAACCGAGAGCGATTTTGATCTCGCAGTTGTTGTGGAGAATCGAAATGCGGTTTCCCAAGATTCAATCTATGATTTATTAAAAGGCATACAGTTTCCCAGAAATCTTGACCTATCTCTTGTTGATCGAGCTTCTTCACCGTTATTTCTGTTTCAGGTTATCAGCAAGGGAGAGCGAATCTATGAACGCGCGAGAAATGACGCCATGCAGTTTGAGGCATTTGTGCTTCACAATTATTACGACAGCGCACACATCCGAACAATCTATAATGCGTACTTGAAACAGAAGTTTTCTCATGTTCCTTATGCCAATAGATAGAGAGCTCATCACCAAGAAGTTGGATTTCCTCAATGCGCATCTTTTTGCCATTGAACGGATGGAGTTTGCGGAGGATGCATTTGTCGAAAACGCGGATATTCATGACCTGGTGACCTTTCGGTTGCAGCAGGCTGTGGAAACATGCATCGATATCGCAGCCCATATTATTGCGCAAAGCAACTTTCCAAGGAAAGAAACGGCAAAAGATGCATTTCTCCTTTTGGGAGAGCAAAAGATCATCACAAAAGAACTTGCAGAAAAACTCGGAAAAGCAGCTGATTTTCGCAACCGCGTCGTACACGGCTACAATAATTTCGATTTCCGTATTCTCTTTCGAGATTACAGAGATGACCTTGCCCAGATTCGTGATTTTGGTGCACAGATTCTCCAATGCTTAGACGAGAAACACTGAATCTATTAGATGCATCACGATATACTGATAACTAAACATTGGCCGTAACGACCCCTGTTGGTGTGGGAGTGGAAAGAAATGGAAAAAATGCCACTATCCTAATCTCGGATAATGATCGTGCGCGGAGTTGAAATAGAAAAAAATGTTATCATCCTTCGATGATGTAGTCTTAGGCATCTATGCCGGAACAAATTCCATATACTAATGCTGATGGTGTTTGAGGTTGGTTTAAAAAAAACTTATTGAGTTAGCCGACAGTCAAAATATAGACATGTTGAGAATCTTTACGTTGCTAATCCCTGCACCTCTATTGAAATTATTTTGGCTGTATTCTACAATATGTAGTATGAGAATTCTTGGTGATCTTGAGTCAGAAGTAATGAACATTGTATGGCGAGAGCAAGTTCCTATCGCCGTAAGAGAGGTGGCTGAAAAACTGCAAAAGAAGCGCGAAATTGCCTACACGACGGTCATGACTGTTATGAGTAGGTTAGTTGAAAAAGGAATACTTACCAGAAAGCCCCGTGGGGCAAGCTATTATTACAAAACCGCAGTCCCGCGAGACACATTTGTGGCAAACACCGTGCATCGCGTTTTTACTACTACAGTGTCTGCTTTAGGAGAAGCATCCGCTGCGTATTTTATAAAGGAAATCCAAAAGCTGCCCTCCAAAAAACGCCGGGAGTTAGTCAGGATTCTTGATAATGAGAAAGGCATTTAACGCGGGTTTTATCACTCTCTCTCTTACTGCCTTTGCGACGGGCGCGGTTGTCGTAGCGCTTCTGGCAAAAATGTTTCCGCTTGTTACCGCCAAAACAATCTATTTTTGCCAGCAGTTTCTTTCCAACACGCTGTTTCAAATACCACGAGCATTTCCCAATGCGCTCATACTCGCCCTGACAATCACGGTGCTTCTTGGCATCTTGTCATTCCTGATTCAGGTATATAAGACACGGAAATTATGGAGACGATATGCTCCCCATGTCATACGACTTCCCAAAAACGTGCAAAAGGTTAGTACTAACTTACAATTAAAAAATAACGTCCACGTCGTTTCTGATGTGAACTTATTTTCATTTTGTGTTGGTTTTCTTTTCCCCCGCATTGTCATGAGCTCCGGACTCGTGGATAGCCTTTCAGATAAAGAGCTTGAAGCGGTCCTTCTTCACGAGCAGGCCCACATCCAGAATTTTGATCCTTTAAAAATGATAGTTGGCCAAACCATAGCTTCGATGTTTTTCTTTCTGCCGATTTTCCGGGAGCTCAATAAAAACATGACGACCGTTAATGAACTTTTGGCAGATAACTGGACTATCCAACAACAACAAACAGCAACATTTATTAAAGGAGCAATGAAAAAGATTCTGACAGCCCCTGACACCGATTTAGCTGGCGTTCCGGCCATTTCCCAACCTGACAGCTTAGAAACACGGATTTACCAGTTAGCAAATCCGGCAAACAAGCATCGTGCATATCTTTCCTTCGCAAGTATTATCACAACGGTATTATTTCTCGTTTTTGGGACACTGTTGGTGCGTACGCCGGTTGATGCTTTTCAATTAGAGCATTCTGCGGAGCCATCCTACTTTTTTTGCTCCGGAGATACTATGTGCCGGAAGCAGTGTCACCATACTGCGCAAATGTCACCGGTGACAAGTCCGGAAGACCTTTTCTCCTCTTATACGCCAACACAAGAAGTTTCTCCTTACAAATAGTCGATACGTAATCGATAAGTAATTTGTATCCTTGACAATAAACTATTTCTGTTACTACAATGAGTAGTATAAGAGAGGAGGTGGATATAATGACAAAAGAAAATGAAGAAACAGTATCAGCAAGCACTATGCATCAGGTTCCTCCGACAGACGGAAATACCATGGTGCTTCGAATTCCCAAGCCAAATGTGCAAGTGGCAGTCCTTGGTTTGGTAGCGTTCATTACCCTTTTTCAAACGTTTCAGTTGGTTCAGATCAGCGCCAAGGCAGGATCAGCGCCAGTAAAAACTGCCCCCGCAGCTGTTACCAATACCGGCTCGGGCGGGTCCGGAAGTAATACAGACGTTCCTCAATCCATGGTTGGCGGTTGCTAAGATATGACAATGTCCAAAATTTTTTTAGGTATTGCGGTCGTTTCGGCTGTAGCCGGGGCTCTTTTTGCGACGAAAACCCTCGTTGGTGTTGAAAAAAATATTGCGGAGGCCCGCGAAGCAGCTCGACCAGCGAATATCAAACTCACAAAAATTACTGCAGCTGCATGTACTGATTGTTTTAATCTCGAGATGGCCGTTGCCGACTTCAAAAAACAAAACGTTTCTGTTGGCGAAGAAAAAGCAATACCATTTGATTCCCCGCAGGGAGAGTCGCTGATAAAACAACTTGGCGTAAAGCGTGTTCCCACTTATGTGGTAACCGGTGAAGTAGGTAAAAGTAACCTGGAGAATTTCACGAAGACCAATGGAGAGATAAAAGATAATATCTTTGTTTTTACTAAAGTATCCCCGATTTTTATCGACCCTGAAACGAAAAAAGAAATGGGTAAGGTAGTAGCTACTCTTTTAACCGATCCAACGTGTACTCAGTGTATTAACCCGAATTTAACAATTGATGCATACAAAAAGGCTGGCATTAAAGTAACAGACAGCAAGGAAATTGCCTGGAACTTGCCAGAAGGACAGCGAATTATTAATCAGTACAAAATTACTAAAGTTCCAACTTTCCTCCTTTCCTCCGATGTCGACTTTTATGATAGCGTGAAAGCCAATTGGGTAAAAATTGGAACTGTCGAACAAGACAAGACGTACGTTGCTCGAAACATTTTCCTGCCATATAGAGATCTCGAAAAGAGTCAAATCTTAGGACTTGTTGATGTTATTTATTTGACAGATTCCTCTTGTAGCGACTGTTATAAACCTGAAATTGTTCAGAAAAATATACTTACCCAAAGCTTCGGAGTGGGATTAAAAACTCAACGTACAGTTGATATAGCTTCAGGAGAAGGAAAAGGATTAGTTTCGAAATACAAAATTACCAAGATACCAACAATGCTTTTATCTGCCGATGCGGATCTATATGAGAATTTAAAAAATGTCTGGAAGAGCGTCGGCACCGTTGAGTCTGACGGCTGGTATGTTTTCCGGGAAATGAAACAATTAGGTGATATTAAATATAAAAATTTATGATGAAACAAATTTTAAACGGTATCAAAATAGTTTTTCAGGATAAAAACTCACTGCGGATAACGACGGCTGGCTCTCTGGCAATTGGTTATGTTTTTTACTGGCTTTTGACCAGGGTAACTACTATCCCCGCTTTTTTTCAGATGGTGAGAGATGGTGAGTTTGGTCAATATAGTGTTGCCTATGCCGTCATCTATTGGGTGACGACTTTGGCTACCGTGGGAATATTTGGCATCTCGGTAAGTATTTTAGTGTGGTTGTGGCGGCACTCTCTTTTGGGTAAAGCTGCCGGCGGAGGCAACGCAGCGGGGGCGTTTATTGGTGCTTTGGGATCTGCCTGTCCGGTCTGCGGAGCGTTTTTACTGCAAGCGTTGGGGGTTGGGGCAGGCATGTCTGCCTTTCCATTGCAGGGATTGGAGTTTAAGTTTGTCAGTCTGGGGCTCATCGCCGGCTCGACCGCCATTGCTGCCAGAAGAGTCAATAGAGCCGTTGATTGTGATGAGTGCGAAGATATTACAAAACATCAAATCAAACCGGCAAAAACTAAATTAGTGGTATTGCCTTTAGAGAAATTATTGGTCGCTGGTTTGACAGGATTATTTTTGGTGAATCAACTGCTTATCACTCAAATAGCGGCCATTTCCGGGCTACCTACCGGCAATGTGGCCAAATTATTCGGTGTCAAAACTGGCTCGGCTACAGTAATTATTGCTCCCAAACTTAATCCCGATGGTAAAACTACATCTCTGGTTGAACAGCCCACCATTAGCGAAGTTTCTGCCAACCCAGATACCGGTAATGCGCTATCAGATGCTAAAGTGGTAATGATTGCTACCGGCAAGCCGTTTTACGCTCCTGATGACATTGCTTTTGACGATCCCATCAATGCCCAGAAAAAATGGGGAGCGTATGAGCAAAATATCAAATTGGATAGCGCTTTGGAAGCCCGATACCAAAAATTGATAAGCACTATGGTTTGCAGCTACTGTTGTGGCGGACCGACCAGTGTGACTACTATTAATCGCTGTGGTTGTGCCCATGCTAAAGCTGCTAGAGGATTTTTTAAATTTATGTTGCAAAATTACGGGGATAAGTATTCTGATGATCAGTTATTAGGCGAGGGTCATAGATGGTACGCGATTTGGTATCCCAAGGGTATGTTGGAAGATTATCTTTTGGCAACCGGAAAATCAGATGCCCTGCCCCACAAAACACATGGAGGAGCCGGATCAGACGGGAGACATGGATTGTGATCGTATCAATGTTTCACAATATTAAAACAAAGTTAGGTTTAACAATTAGCTCCGGTCTTTCTGCCTTGGGAGCAGGAAGCGGTACAGCTACAGCAGTGTGCCAGACCACATGTTCTACAAGCAGCGCCTTACCACTTCTGGGCCTCACGCTCTCGGCCACTCCGTTGGCGTTTATAGCAGATTATCAACTTCCGCTCTGGTGGCTATCGTTTACTGTTTTTACAGTGTTGGCAATACTCTATGCTAAAAAAATTTTCCATACGAAAACTGACCGGGCTTTTTTATTCCTGAACACCGGTCTTTTAACGATAGGCTTTCCCTATTTACGCCAAAATTCTCTGCTATTCCTATTGATAGGGACGGGTATTGTTTTGTTTGGGCTTTCCGCACTACTTTTTGCAAAACGTATGATAGGTGCAATGGGTATAACCTATGAAAAATGAAGCGATAAAAGAAACATCTGTACCCTGGTGGGACTTTACTATCCCTCAATTTAATCCCAATGTACTGAATTCGATAATTCAGAAACCACCTGAAGCGACCAAAGAAACATTTCTCACGCAATATACGGCAAAAAGATATTCTGTCTCTACAGTTCTTTTTTTCATTGTTATCGGGGGTTTTATTGTAAACCAACTGCTTCTCGTAAAAGTCAACTCCAACAGTGTAGCTCAAAATACTCGTCCCGCCCCCACAGTTTCTCCACCGCCTCTTTCTGCTTTTGACCAAAATATAGTTGTTCAGTTACTAAACGAAAATAAACCTCCTCTGGTAAAAGGCTCTACTCATGACCATGCAGATTTTAAAGCATACGTTCATGGAACGTCACTTAATTTCGCAAAGCCGGAATACTACATGAAGAGTGCTTTTATACATGTGGACACCAATCAAAACCAGCAAGATGCAAGCGGAGTTCTCCATATGCATGCAAAAAATACTCCATTATGGTTATTTTTCCGCAGTCTGGGTATGCAGCTTGAAAAGGATAGTTTTAAAACTACTGACGGACAAATATTTAAAAATGAAAATGGCAATACATTAAAATTTTATTTGAACGGCAAAAAAGTTGACGAGTTGGGAAATTATTCTTTCCAGCCACTTGATAAGCTCTTAATAAGTTATGGACCGAAAAACGACCCAGATATTGATAAACAAATTAATTCAGTGACAAATTTTGCAAAAGATCACCAGAAATAAGTATGAGTAAATATAATAATTCAGTTATCGATGTTTCTGCCGAACGCAAGTTTTTTATCGGCATAGGGGTGGTAACTCTCCTTATTTTAGTAGGCGGTGTATGGTTTCTGAGTGCGCAAGGAGCCAAGGAGCAGGCAAAACTAAATAAACCACTCATGGGCGAAGAAGTTCCTATTCAAAACGCCACGCACATTAAACCGGGAGAGTCGCATCCACCGTATAACTCTAATCCGCCCACCGGAGGATGGATGTATGAAGGAGTGGCAGGAGCGGGTACTCATGATCAGGAGGTAGCAGATGAGCTCCTCGTTCATAGCATGGAACACGGGGCTGTTATTGTGCATTACAAGGCTGACTTGCCTGCCGATCAGGTGGAGCAGATTAAAGTTGCGTACAACAGCGCCAGCGGAAGAACGATCCTGGTTCCTCGGAAGAATCTGAATGTTCCGGTCGCGCTCACTTCTTGGGGAAGACTTCTTGCATTGCAAACCATTGATCAAGCCGTAATCAAGGCTTTCATAGAAACCAATGATAACCGCGGCACTGAAAAGGCTGCGATATAATAATTGTGGAAGATGAATGTAATATTACTCTCTTTCTCCTTTCTGGCAGGTCTGCAGGCGTTTTTTGCCCCATGCAGCATTGCCTTAATACCGGCATATGTTGGATTTTATGTTAGCGAAAAGAGCGAGACTAACAATAAATTACAACAACTCCTATTTGGTCTCAAAGCAGGCGTTTTTGCCAGCCTGGGAATATTGAGTATTTATGTTGTTTTTGGTATTATTTTCGCCCTTTTAGGTAAACTGATTGCCCCCTTTATTCCTTGGATTGAACTTTTGACTGGTGGCTTGTTGCTTTTTTTAGGTACTGCAACCCTTTTAGGATATGAGTTTGCCATAAAGCCACCCGTTATAATACAAACGAGATCAAATGGAATCAAGCGTTTTTATTTTTTTGGTGTAGCCTACGCCCTGGGCGCAGTAGGATGCACGTTGCCTATTTTTTTGCTGGTGATTTTCCAGTCCTTGGCTCAGGGGGGGCCAATAGGCGCGTTTGTTAGCTTTGCAGTTTATGCGCTGGCAATGGTAAGCTTAATGATTATATTTTCACTAATCGCTGCAGTTTCTAAAACCGCCATATCGCGTTTTATGAACAAATACATGTTGGCGATCCAAAAAAGCGCAGGATTATTAGTTTTTTTTGCCGGTATGTATTTGGTATATGTAGCATTAAGGGTAATAATAATATGAAAGTAGTCTGGACAGATCAACCAATATTTAAAAAAGTGCCATTATTTTTAGTGCTGGGAGTAGTAGTTTTCGTAGGTTTTAATATCTATCTAAATTTAAGGATAAACAATGCTCAACAAGAACTTACTCAGTTTGAAAAGGCAGCCGTTAAGACTCCAAGAGCAGCAGCAGCTGAGTTTACCCAAAAAATCAAATTGGACGAAAAAAACTGTCCATCGATGAAGGCAGGAAACTCTAACGCTCCGCTTAAATTTAAGATTTTTGAATCTGAAACCTGTCCGTATTGCGTCGCTGAAAACAAGGTGTTAAATGAGCTGCTGCCGGAATATGGTGACCTTTTTTATGCAGAATGGTACGAAGTCGTCGATTGTCCCAAAGAGTCGGAACAATATAAGATTTCAGGTGTTCCAACATTTGTATTTGCTGCAAAAGGCGTAGAAAAACCTCCTGCTTATGGCTTTTTGGACAAGCAACAACTCGTTGACTATATTTGCAGCGTGTCGCAACAATGTTAATAAAATCTTCATCATTTATTGCTATACTGATACGATTCTATGAACAGTAAAACGTATATTTTGTTAGGTAGCATACTTTTTTTTCTCGTTGCCGGTATCCTCTATAAAGGGGGCGTGTTTCAAAATCCGAATACCACGACTACCCAATCCGGTAGTTTTTCTCAAACAATAAATAATCTTCCCGACGCCAAACCCTTTGAAATAGTGACTCTAAATGATGGTGATACCTACGCGCTTACTGCAGCGATTGTCAAAAAAACCATCAATGGCCAAGAGGTAAAAATGCTTGCCTATAACGGCTCAATCCCTGGCCCACTCATTAAAGTTCCTCAAGGAGCGCAAATTACTATTAAGTTTACAAATAATACCGATGTTGACTCTACCATCCATTCTCATGGCGTCAGAGTTGATAACAAATTTGACGGGGTTCCTGATATAACCCAGGAGAAGGTTATGCCAGGGCAATCGTTTACGTATATACTAAAATTCCCGGATGCCGGTGTGTATTGGTACCATCCCCATATTCGCGAAGATTATGCCCAAGAATTAGGCCTCTATGGAAACTTTTTAGTAACTCCGAACACCCCCGATTACTGGGCCGAGGTGGACCGGGAAGAAACGCTTTTTCTTGACGATATTCTTATAAATAGTGGCCAAATCGCCAAATTTGATAAATCAATTGTGAATCACACGCTCATGGGACGGTTTGGCAACACCATGTTGGTTAACGGGGATGATAAGTACAAGTTATCCGTCAGGCAAGGCGAACGGGTGCGCCTTTACATTACCAATGCTGCTAATTCTCGAGTCTTCAACTTTGCTATTCCCAATACTCGCATGAAATTAGTCGGTAGCGATAATGGCAAATACGAACGTGAGGAATGGATTGATTCAGTTACCATTGGTCCGTCGGAGCGACAAATTGTCGAAATTTGGTTTGACAAGGATGGGCAGTATCAGATCGTGAATAAGACACCTGAGAAAACATACACTTTGGGAACTATCGCTGTGCAGCAAAATCCCGTTACCACCTCGTATTTTTTAGTCCCTCGCGTAAATCAGGATTACATTGATTCTCTTACCAGCTTACGACCGCAATTTGATAAACCGGTGGATAAAAGTTTGAAACTTACTCTGCAAATGGGACCATCAAATACCAGTACAAACAACAACACCATGGGTGGGCACATGATGGGTAGCGGACAAGCGATGCAAAACACGCAGATGACTATGGGAGACGTCAAAAAAATCGAATGGGAAGACGATATGGGCATGATGAATGCGGAGTCGACTACCGATACACTTAAATGGAAACTTGTTGATCAGGCGACCAACAAAGAGAACATGGATATTGCATGGCAATTTAAAAAGAGTGATGTAGTTAAGATGAAGATCTTTAATGACGATAAATCCATGCACCCGATGCAGCACCCAATTCACATTCACGGACAAAGGTTTTTGGTGCTTTCGACCAATGGAATCAAGAGCAACAATCTTGTTTGGAAAGATACAACCCTTATTCAAACCGGCGATACGGTCGAACTCTTGGTACAAATGGATAACCCCGGAAACTGGATGATCCACTGCCACATTCCGGAACACATGGAATCCGGCATGATGAGCAAGTTTACAGTACTATAAAGATATGCAAACAGAAATTTTGTAATTCATTCTTATGAAGGAAATACCAAAAGCTCAAATCATAATCTACGAAGCAGAAAATGGTAAAACGCGCATCGAGGTGCGTTTTGAGAATGAAAACGTATGGTTGACACAAAAATTGATGGCAGAGCTTTTTGAGGTAACGGTGCCAACCATAAATGAACATCTCACAAATATATTTAAATCAGGTGAATTAGATAAGGATTCAGTTATTCGGGAATTCCGAACAACTGCCCCAGACGGCAAAAGCTACGCAACAAAGTTTTATGGACTTGAAGGAATTATCGCAGTTGGCTATCGTGTGAATTCGCAAAAGGGCATCATGTTTCGCCAGTGGGCAACCGAGCGTCTTAAAGAATATATGATCAAGGGGTTTACTTTGGACGATATCCGTCTCAAGCAAGGCGGGCACAAGTCCAGATACTTCGAAGAACTTTTGCAACGCATCCGCGATATCCGCAGCAGCGAGCGGATGCTCTATCAAAAAATCACGGATATATATGCGACAGCTATCGATTATCGTAAAGATGCCAAAGAAACAGAACTTTTTTTCCAGACTGTACAAAACAAGATGCACTACGCCGTAACCGGAAAAACTGCAGCCGAGATTGTCTCCGAGCGTGCCAGTCACACCAAGCAGAATATGGGACTGACGAACTTCCCGGGGATGCATCCGATCAAACGCGATATTTACATAGCAAAAAACTATCTTGATAAAAAGGAACTGGAACTTCTCAACCGCGTTGTAGACGCTTATCTTTCATTTGCTGAAATCCAAACCCAAAGTGAACATGCAATGAAAATGGCTGATTGGACTGGCAAACTTGATGAATATTTATCTCTGATGGGGAAAGGAGTGCTTCTCCATTCGGGCAGTGTGAGCGCAATTGATGCCGAGATAAGAGCGGAGAAAGAATTTACCTCCTATAAACGAGCACAAGACGAAAACTACAGTTCCGATTTTGACAAAATGGCAAAGAAGTTGATGAAGAAAGGTAACAAATGAAAAACGAAAAAATTACATTCCCGAAACACAAAGAAACGGGTATGATGAGTGGGTTTACGGTAATTTAGAAATGATGATTCCAAAAGAACTTACTAAAACACAAATCATCCCTATAACGAATGGGCTTAAAGTGCTGGATAGCGTTTTTAATAAACAATCGGTAAACTATCGTGTTTTAGGATCCGTATTGGTAGCTGCCTTAATCGGCAAACCTCATAGAATGTTAGGAGATATAGATGTTCTTATCGACGAAAAAGATTATGAAAAGATCGCTTATGAACTCAAGGCAGCAGGTTATATATTTAATAATAAGAAAAAATTTGGTTTTAAATGGTTAGAAGCTGAACATGATGGTAGCCTGGGATTCACATTTTTACTAATTGGCAAGTTTTTGGATGAATATTTTTCTTACAAATTATCACATGATATCGAACTGAGAATATCCAGCGAGTATTTAAAACCCACTAGATATTCGCTTTTTGGTATCTCATTTGTAGGTTTACCTCCCCGTTCAATATATGAAGGCCTAAAAATATCTAATCTAAATCCTAAACGCGCCATGGATAGAAAAATTGTTATTAATTCTTTCGGCAGAAACGTACCCAACGGAGCAACACTAGACAAATCCTTCAAAGTTTATTTCCGTGGTATTCAGCTTCCATACGCATATATTATATTCTCACAGCTTTACAATTTTTATGGAGGTATTCGAGTTCTGCTGGGAAAAAAGTATGAAATTTGGGAATAATGATACGCAACAAATAATCACAAAAGCAGTATTAACTTGTCCTCAATGCAATGCTGTCCAAGAAGCAGAGATGCCCGTTGATGTTTGCCAGCATTTCTATAAATGCCAAAAGTGCGGTGAGATGCTAAAACCAAAAGAGGGGGACTGTTGCGTCTTTTGCTCCTATGCCGATACAAAATGTCCGTCAAAGCAATAATTATGGCAACTAAACAATCAACCATCGATTTTATTCTGGATCAACTCGTATCTGTGGGCAATGTATCTGCCCGAAAAATGTTTGGTGAGTATGCGTTATATTGTGAAGGTAAAGTCGTAGGTTTGGTTTGTGACGACACATTGTATATAAAAATCACAGAACAAGGAAAAATATTTGCAGGTATTTATTATCAAGAAGGAAACGCTTACAAAGGAGCAAAAATATCGATACTGATTGATGGTGACCGCATTGAAAACCGTGAATGGTTAAGTGAGTTAGTTCGTGTTACTGCCGAGAATTTGTCTAAAAAAACTTGATAATTTTAAGAAAATACGCTTATGTCACTTACGTTACTTAAGAAAACATTGCGATCGTACGCATCTCCCGCACGCATGAAAACCAACGAATGGTTTTTTAAGACCGGCAAAGGGCAGTACGGCTATGGAGATAAATTTATGGGGGTCAGTGATCCTGATAGCCGCAAAGTGGCGCGGCAGTTTGCTACTATACCGCTTACTGAGATTAAAAAACTTCTGCAATCAACAATTCATGAGGAACGCGCTACCGCACTCAAAATACTGGTATTAAAATTTAAAAATGGCGATGAAAAATTGCAAAAACAAGTGTATGATTTTTACCTCAAGAATTTTGCCCTGGTAAACAATTGGGATTTGGTTGACGGGTCGGCATATAAAATTGCAGGCGCGTATATGCTCACGCACCCGAAAGAAGCACGTATTCTTGATACCTATGCCCAATCAAATAATTTGTGGGAACGCAGACTTTCCATTATCGCGACATTGGCGTTTATACGAAACAATGAATTTACATGGACTATGAAAAATGCAAAGGTGCTTCTTGCGGATTCTCATGACCTCACCCATAAAGCAGTGGGGTGGATGTTGCGGGAAGTATGGAAGCGGGACAGTAAAATTGTTGAGGATTTTTTGATGAAAAATTATAAACAGATTCCCCGCACTACTCTGCGCTACGCCATAGAGCGAATGGACGAAAAAAAACGCAAACGATTTTTGAAAGGGATTTAGATTGAGGTATAATTAAATTATGAAAAATACTATGAGAGCTAAGGCATCCGTGTTCATTGCCACCAGTCTTGACGGTTTCATTGCCAGACCAGATGGAAGTATTGACTGGCTTAATGATGCGAACGATGTTGTACCGAGCGGTGAAGACTGCGGCTACAAAGAGTTCATGAAATCCGTCGATGTACTCGTAATGGGTCGAAACACTTTCGATCAGGTGTTGACATTTGACGCTTGGCCTTATGAAGACAAAAGAGTAGTGGTATTGAGTAGCAAGCCGCTAACCGTGCCTGTTGAGCTAACCAACACAGTCTCTGCGTCTTCCGAATCGCCAGACGTATTGGTTGAAAGATTGTCCGCAGAAGGTGCCCAGCGCCTGTATGTCGATGGCGGCGTAACCATTCAGCGTTTCATGGCCGCAGGGCTAATCGACGACATCACCATCACCCTAATCCCGGTGATTCTCGGACAAGGAAGACCACTGTTCGGCCCGACAGAAAATGACATCCCTCTCGTCCATGTCGCGACCAAGGCGTTCGAGTTCGGTTTCGTACAAATCAAGTATCGTATAGCACGCCATGCATAACCCTGCGCTCAAGCGGGACTGCGCAAAAGCGCGCAGCCCCTTAGCTTTACGTTATGCCAAGAGAATCTGATTTCATGCCTAAACCCGATGCGTCTAAAACGATGACCTTTAAGTCACCAAAAGAACTGAGTAAGTGGCTGCAAGCGAACCATGCCACCGAAAGCGAACTTTTGATCAAGATGTTCAAGAAGGGATCTGGGATTCCGAGTGTGAACTGGAACGAAGTCGTGATTGAGTCACTGTGCTGGGGGTGGATTGACGGTGTCAAGAAGTCGCTAGATGACCAAGCCTACCTTCAACGGATTACTGCGAGAAAGGCTCGAAGTAATTGGTCGAAGAGGAATACAGAACATGTCGATCGCCTGATAATTGAGGGACGGATGAAGGAGCCGGGGCTTGTGCATGTTCGTGCGGCGAAAGAGGACGGTCGTTGGAAAAACGCCTATACCGTTAGTGAGATGAAGGTTCCAGCAGACTTTCTAGCAACTCTGGAGAGCATGCCGAAGGCGAAACAGTTCTATGAGACGCTAACCAAATCCAATCGCTACGCAATTACTTATGGATTGGAATCTGCAAAGAAACCTGAAACCAGACAGAGGAGGTTCAAAAAATTCATGGATAAGCTAATCCGCAAAGAGAAGCCTGACTTTGGCTTCAACAAGGGGAAAAAGGCATAACCTGTCGTTCGAGCGGGACGCCGAAAAAGCGCGGCGCCCCTCAACTTTACGTTATACCTCGCAAAGACATTAAGCTATGGAATGGAAGCAGGGCGAGTTCACGGTAACGGACAGACGCGAAGACCTGGATATTGAAACCATCCACAAGTTTCTTCACGAGTCGTACTGGGCAAAGGGAATCCCAAAGCCAATTGTGGAAAAGGCTTTGAATAATTCATTCTGTTTCGGCCTGTACCACAATTCAAAACAAGTCGGGTTTGGGCGTGCCGTTTCAGACCATGCAACGTTTGCCTATCTCGCTGATGTCTTTGTGGTGCCAGCCTATAGGGGACGTGGCCTCGGAAAGTGGCTAGTTTCGTGCGTCCTTGCCCATCCTGAGCTTCAGGGTCTGCGCCGCTGGATGCTGGCCACCTTGGACGCTCATAGGTTGTATGAGCAAAATGGCTTCATCGCCTTGCGAAAACCTGAATGGTTCATGGAAATTAATGATCCCGACATCTATCAACGCGAGGTATAACATTACGTTCGAGAGGGACGCGCCAAAAGCGGCGCGCCCCTCAACTTTACGTTATGCATCAAACTAAAGGAGGAATAATGATTATCGAAATTACCACATACAAACCTGTAGAAGGCGTAACGCATGATAAATTCATGCACGCATCGAAAGAATTTGACAGAAACTACTGTGCCCGATGTAATGGGCTAATCCGTCGCCATTTTCTCAAAACCGAGGACGGTTATATGGACATTTTCCTCTGGAGAAGTAAGGCCGATGTTGAGCACGTACAAGCAACGTTTATGCAAGATGCTGACGCGCTAGCATTTGCGAAATTTTTGAATCCAAATACGTTCACCATGCACAACTATGAATTGTTGGATATCTACGAACCTGCGTAAAAATAACAATCAGCATAACAATCGCATGCACATGGTCAAAAAATTATGAATAAAGTAGTACATTTTGAAATTCCCGCCGATGATATGGATCGCGCCAAGAAATTCTACGGCTCTATTTTTGGCTGGGAACTTCAGGACATGCCGATGGAAGGAGGTAGGAACTACACGATAGTAAGAACAGTCCCCGTGGATGAAAAGACGCATATGCCAAAAGAGTCGGGAGCCATAAATGGCGGCATATTCAAGCGCCAAGAACTGCTCAAGACCCCCTCGTTAGTCATAGAGGTCTCTAGTATTGATGAAAAGATGAAGAGCGTAGAATCCTCCGGCGGCAAAATCGTTCAACCTAAAAAACCAATCGGCGATATGGGCTTCGTGGCCTACTTCAAGGATACCGAGGGTAATGTCATCGGTTTATGGCAGGACAGTAAGTGATATAGAAATTATGAGAAATCACGTTGTAGAAATCGCACAATTCAAACTCGCTACCGGTGTGAACGACAGTGAAAAGATGATAAGATTGTGGATATGGGTTCCACAAAAACACGCAATAATGTGGAATGGATTCCACAAACTTGCTATTTAAGCCTAAAAAATGTCTCGCGATTCATTTTACCCTGCTTAACTAAATACGTGGCAACAACCGTCATAAAGCTCACAAGCTATGGATTTTGATTACACCGTTACGACCAAGAAAACATTTGATACAGCCGTAAAAGCGATTGAAGATGAAACGAAGACCGCGGGTTTCAGGGTGCTCTACATTCATGATGTCGCAGCGACTTTGAAAGAAAAAAGTTTTCAGATTGAACCGTTTAAAATTATTGAAATCTGCAATGCCAAAAGCGCCTATGCAGTACTCAAGGCTGATATGAAAATCGGTCTTTGTCTTCCCTGCAAAATAAACGTGTATCAAAAAGACGGAAGAACATTCATTTCCGGCATGAGACCAACGGTCCTGCCTCAATTTTTTCCTGATGCGGATCTTGGCAACTTACCCGCGGAAGTTGACGCTAGCATCAAAGGGATTATTGACAAAAGTAAATAACACAAATAATCTTCATAAAATCTTCATAATTTAGAGTATAATATAAAGCTGATATGAGAATACTTCTCGTGGAGGATGAACGCAGGCTTTCTGCTGTCGTTAAAAAGGGTCTTACGGAGGAAGGATTTGCCGTAGATACCGCCTATGATGGCGAGGAGGGGCAATATTTAGCAGAATCAGAAAGCTATGATCTCATAATCCTTGACATCATGCTTCCTAAAGTTGATGGATTGACGATTTGCAAAGAACTGCGAGCAAAACATATTAAAACTCCTGTGCTTATGCTCACCGCCAAAACGACGGTTGAAGACAAAGTCGCGGGACTTGATAGCGGTGCCGATGATTATTTAGCCAAACCCTTTGCTTTTCTGGAACTGCGATCCCGCATCCACGCCCTTATCAGACGAAGTAAGCAAGAACCCTCACCTACCTTAACCATAGCAGATTTACTACTTGACCCAATTAAGCATAAGGTGACCCGGGCAAATAGAGAGATAATACTAACCCCAAAAGAATTTTCAGTATTGGAGATACTGCTTGCCCATAAAGACGAAGTGGTAACAAGAACCATGATTACTGAACACGTGTGGGACTATAACTTTGACAGCATGAGTAACGTCGTTGATGTCTTTGTCTCAGCCCTGAGGAGGAAGATTGACAAAGGGGCTACGGTTAAACTCATTCATACGCTTCATGGCGTGGGATATAAAATAAGCGTATGAACACGAAAAGCATTCGCTTTCGCCTGACATTTTGGTATACAGTTTCGTTGGTCGTGGCAATTATTGTCATATTCATCAGCTTTTATTTTGTTACCCGACAGGCTCTCCATACCCAGACTGAAAATACGTTGACTTCTCATAGCCAAAAGATTGTTGAAGTGGTAACCCGGGAAGGCTCAAACATGCATCAGGCTATAGTAAAAGAAGCGTTTGTTGAAGAATTTAGCAATATCCCCGGCATGCTCGTCGTTATTATAAATAGCTCCGGTACGATCGTAAGCAGCTCTCAGACTGTGAGTCCTACAGACGGTGTCATCAAAAACTTCTTTAAAGCAGCGAGCCTTTCAGAAAAACCATTCTTTGCCGATCGAATAATAGGTTCTCAGAGCTTACGTTTCTTGATAACTCCAATTATGCAAAATAATTCTTTGCTGGGGGTGGTCATTATAGGGCATCCGATTGATGTGATTGCCAAAGCGCTCAACAATTTAGTTACAATGCTGGGGGTAGTCTTTGTGGCATTTCTCATACCGGTAGTTCTTGGCGGGTATCTCAATGCTCGTGGTGCAGTTGCCCCGATTTCTGATATTTCTAAAAAGCTGAAACTGATTAACTCCGGCAACTTAGATAAGCGTATCAATAACCCTCATACAGGGGATGAGATTGAAGAATTGTCAGTAACGTTTAATAGTCTTCTTGACCGGCTTCACAGCGCTTTTATCCGGGAGCGACAATTTATAGGTGATGTGGCGCATGAACTAAAAACCCCGCTCTCTGCCCAGCGAACTAATATCGAGGTGGCATTATCCAAAGACAGGTCTAAGGAAGAATTTCGAGATACGCTTGAAGAGTCGCTGGTTGATAATAATCAGCTTTCCTCAACGCTTAAAAATATCCTGGACCTGGCCTGGGCACAAGCGGACAGCGCCAAGCTTCAGCTTGATAGAGTTAATCTTTCTCAAATAGTTCTAGACGTAAAAGATTTAACGATGAAGATGGTTCACAAAAAACAGATTGCGGTTAAAGGGATTGTTCAACCCGATATTTTCGTGAACGGCAGGAAGGATAAACTTTTTCGTTCGATACTAAATATCGTTGATAACGCAGTCACCTATACGCCGGAGAAAGGAACTATCACCATCTCTTTGCATAAAAAAAACGGTTTGGCAAACATTCATATAAAAGATACCGGTATTGGTATTGCCGAAAAAGATTTGCCCCATATTTTTGAAAGGTTTTACCGGGGCTCAACCCGCCTGCCGGCGAGGCAGGAAAGTGATAAGGTGTTCGGCTCAGGCCTGGGACTTGCGATCGCTTCCGCTACAATTACTGCCCATCAGGGAAGCGTTGAAGTGAAAAGCAAAGCGGGTAAAGGCAGTGAGTTTACCGTCTTACTTCCTCTCTCATAGTTTGACTTCCCTCATTATGACCTCTTCGAGCCTGAGCCTCAGAGCCGAAGGCCTGAGTGCAATCGAAGGATCATCTTCATAATTTCTTCATACGCCAGCGGTTACTATACTAGGCATGGATCTTCTCGTCAGCGCCTCATTGATTGCCGCTTTTATAGCCGGCATCGCTGCCTTACTTGCGCCCTGTTGTATCACGGTTTTGCTTCCCACCTACTTTGCCTCAATTTTTAAACAAAAAAGCACAGTATTTTTGATGACCTTTATTTACTTTTTAGGACTTCTTTCCGTATTTATCCCGATTGGCCTGGGAGCAACTGCTCTGACGATGATTTTTAGGGAATACCATAATGCCATCTTTATCGCTGGAGGTCTGTTCCTAGTGATTTTGGGTATGACCCTCACCCTGGGTAAACAGTTTTCAATGCCCATGAGTGTTCACCCGCAACTGAAAAAGACGGACACCCTTTCCATCTTTATCTTAGGTATCTTTTCCGCAATTGCCACGACTTGCTGTGCACCAGTGCTTGCTGGAGTACTAGCGCTCTCTGTCCTTCCGGGCTCCTATTTATTAGGCGCTATGTATACACTTACGTATGTCCTGGGGATGGTGACTCCTCTGTTTATTTTGGCGGCATTCCTCGATAAGGCTGATGTTACCCAAAAGTTTTTTGCTTTGAGAATTCCAGTCACTTTCAAGTTGCTTGGCATAAAAATTACCAATACGCTGGCCAATCTTTTCTCCGGTCTCATGTTTCTGGCCATCGGTATCGTGATTCTGTATTCAGCTTTTACGAATCAACTCACCATGCAAAATACCTATCAGTTGACAGTCAACATCTATATTGCACAACTTACCAAGTTTATCGGTAACTACACGAGGATTATCCCCGAGTCAATATGGGCAGTTGCCTTCGTGATGCTCATGGGAACAATTTCTTGGAAAGCAATTGGACAGTTGATCAAAGGAACAAAACACAGGGAAGGAGGTGACAAACATGAACAACTCACAAAAACACCTGAGTCTAATTGCCACTGAGATTATTATCGCTGTAGTTATTTTGGGTATGGTATTTATAAAAAGTACCAACAAACAGCAGGCCAATACGCAAGCGCAAACTCAGACAAAAACAGAGGGAGACTCGATGGATGACCATCATAAACCCAAAGCAGCAGAGCCTGCGATCTTTGATAGTCTTGCAGGAAAACCGGCTCCTGATTTTACCTTACCCAGTTATGAAGGGAAAAACGTTAGTCTTAAAGACTTCAGAGGCAAGAATGTCATTCTATTTTTTAACGAAGGCCTCATGTGCTATCCTGCCTGTTGGAATCAAATTGTCGCTTTTGGCCAGGATAAAGATTTTGGAGCCAAAAATACAATTATCCTAAACATCACTATCGACTCAAAAGATGACTGGAAGAAAGCGGTTGATAAGATGCCGGAGCTCGCCGGAAATACCGTACTTTTGGATCCCGACCGGTCGGTTTCAAATCTTTATGGTGTTTTGACCCTTAACTCGTCAATGCACCGGGGCCAATTTCCCGGGCACACCTACATTATTATCGATAAAGACGGTGTCGTGCGGTTTACCCAAGACGATGCACAAATGGCAGTGAGAAACAAGGAATTACTTACTCAAATCGAGAAGCTTTAAAGGTTAAGGGTTGTGGAGCATGAGGAAATTTTCATACTAAACGCATAAAGGAGGTGAGATATATGGACACTATAAGTACCGTCGAATCTACCCATCACGCAAAGAGCACTAACTTTTCATCAAGAAAAATTCTAGGCATTTGCCTGGGGGTGATTGTGTTGGCTGTCGTAGCCCTGACCGTATTTAAAGTACCATTGGGGACACTATTTTTCGCCGGAGTGCTTCTCCTTTGCCCGTTACTTCATGTCTTTATGATGCGGGATGGCGGGCACAAACATTAAGAAACATTAATCATACGTTCACCTTGTCTTAACTGGTAACCAATTATACTTGGGGCTAGGTAAACTCACGAGGGGGGGGGTGAAAAAATGTATAAGAAAAATATTCTCAAAACATTCGGGCTACTTGCATTGCCAATATTCTCAGCCGGAATTTTCTTCCTTTCTATCAAAGCAGGTCAGGTTGAAGCTAAAGATTCGGTAAAAAATGGCCATCAAATGATGGGGCGAATGATGAATTCACATGTATCGTTTGAAAACCATGACCGGTTTACTGCGGAACAGAAAAAAGAAATGATTGACCAGATGAAAAAACATCATGGCGAGAACTGGCAAAATCATCACCAGTAAAGGAGGTGAAAACTTATGTCCTGCTGCAAAAGCCGATGCCGAAGCCCTACGAAAAATAGACAAGAGCACGAGTAGGTAAAGCCATAAAACACCCTCATCTCAGAGGGTGTTTTATATACTTTAGAGGGCTTAATAAATCTTCACTAAATCTTAATCCTTGGTTTTCTATACTACGGGTATATGGAATACGATTACGGAAATTGGTTATTGGTAATTTTTAATATTATCCTGTTTTTATACTTTATCAAAAGTGCGTTTAAACCAAGGACAAAGACAGACTGGACCACCTTCCGCTATTTGGGTGCGTTCATAGTGGCCTTGTTTGCCGAGATGTATGGATTTCCGCTGACTATTTACCTTCTCACTTCTTATTTTGGTAACCGTTTAGGATTGGATTTTACTCACAATAACGGGCACATTCTCACTACCTTGCTGGGTTTAAAAGGTGATCCACATTTTAATATTTTGCATATTGCAAGTTTCGCTCTGATTATTGGTGGTCTTATCCTTCTAGGTAAGGCGTGGGAAGTGCTATATAAAGCCGTTAAACAACACAAGCTGGCAACCGACAGCGTTTACAAATACATCCGTCATCCTCAGTATCTGGCGTTTATTCTTATTATTTTAGGGTTCCTTGTTCAGTGGCCAACTTTAGTAACCTTGCTCATGGCACCGATCCTTATATTCAGATATATCCGGCTTGCAAGAGCGGAAGAAAAAGAAATGCTTCAGAAATTTGGATCTGAATATAAGGCATATAAAAATGAAGTTCCAGGTTTCTTTCCTTCTATAAAACTTCTTTTAAGAGGCTTGAAGGGAGGAAAAACTTATAAAAAACAACGCCACTTTTTACCCCACAGCCAAAACTGATAATCAGGAGAATGCAGACTCGGATGCTCCAGTGACAATTACGGAACCAATACGAGAAAGTGTTGTTTTATTTGTTACAAAAATCGCAACAGTTCCTATCTCCTAAGCGCTTCGGGTGGGTACACCGATCAGGTTACCTTGGGTGGAGTGAGTAACCCCCGGCAGTACGAAAAAATGCTACGAAAGCATTTTTAATCTTCCGCCAAATCAATTATTATTACGACTCAGAACATGGTAGGGGAAATAATCCTCATAAAATTTTAATTTATAACTTACTAGCAATTCCGGTCGCAGCTGGGGTGCTGTATCCAGCCTACAACATTTCGTTACGTCCCGAAATCTCGGCACTTCTGATGAGCATTTCCTCCATTATAGTCGCGACTAATGCAGTTTTACTTAACCGAGCAGAAAAGGACCTTATAACCGTATGAACCAGCGCAGTAGTAAAAGCCTGCCTGCCGGCGAGGCAGGGAACTCTGGATTCACTAGTACTCCTTATTGTCTATTTCACCCTTGCCTCTCTGGTTTCCGTTTGGAGTTTTGCCCAGGATCAATTTCTTCAATTCTGGTGCTACGCTGTTACTTTGGCAATAGGATTTGGTGTTCAGGTTGGGCTCTATAGTTATCTCAAAAGTTGTAGCCACTACCAGAGCCACTTCTACAGCGGCAATGATTTCCTTCGTCTGCTTTGGCCAAATATCATCCTTGCTTTTTATTTTTGAAAGTGCGTATACTTAAAAAGCATGGAAACCACCTTCTTTTGGATTGCGTGGGGATTTATATCATATTGGGCATTAAAAACATTTTACTTTTCTTTTTCGAAAGATAAGCTTGAGAGACTTCGTAAATCCGCACTTGGTTTACATCTTGCTGTTATAATCTTATTGTTTCTTCCTTGGTTACCTCCAATGCTTGGAGGAAATAGTGGGCTTACGCTTGCCTGGGAAGGGAATATTCTTGCTGCTCTATTTATCTTTCTGCTAATTGTCTCGGTGGTTTTATTCCTCATAAGAGATTCATCAAAATATAAAATAGCGGTGGGTGCAACGATTGCAAATACGTTTGTTCTTTTTGCCCTCATGTACCAGCTTCGTCCTGATACATTTATCCTTTCGTTTTTTGATATCGCGCCGATTATTGCTTTCATGATCCTTTTGGTCGGGGACGTTGTTGTCATGCTTTTGTGGCAACAGTTGGATCTGAAATCATGATTACAATTCTTATTTATCACTTTATTCTATTGGCCCAGCTTTATATTGTCTGCCGCAATAAAACAGTGAGCCTCAAAGAAATGGTGCAGGTGTTTTTGGTTGGCGCCACGGGGTCGGTTCTTGCAAATTTTTTGATTCAAGGTATTGCTGTACGGTTAATCGGATCAGATACCGTGTACTATACTATTGGGCCGATTTCCGAAGAAATTATCAAAATTGCTTTTGTTTTTTTCCTTTTGTTTTTTACCAAAATGGGTTCGTCGGTCAGCATTGAAGACGGGATTCTTTTGGGAGCGGCCGCCGGAGCCGGGTATGGATTTGCAGAAGATAGTGTCCGGGTTTTTGGGTTGGGGTTAGCTCGGATGAGTGAATTATTTCCTGCCTACACCTGGACAGGATTACCCGGTGTGTTGACCCATTGGTTGCCCACTGAACGGGGAATAAATTTATCTAGCGGGCAGTGGCTCGTGGCCGGTCACCTCATGTGGACGGCGCTCGTCGGAGCTGGGTTGGGGCTTGCCAGGAAAATGAGTCCAAAAATGGGCAAGAACATGCTCGTTCCTTTGGGGCTTCTCGTATGGGTGACGCTTGATCACGCGATCAGCAACTTTGGGCCGTATGATTTGGGCTCGGTCATGAGAGGTTTTTACGCATTCTACGGCCGGGGATGGGGAATCTGGATCGTATTGACTTTGAGTGTTATTGGCGCGGTGATTGCGGATGAATTATTGCTCAGGCGGCATGGTTTGCGGGATGAGAAGCTCCTCCTGCCAGGCGAGAAAAAACGATCTTTGTTTGGAGAATTGTGGCTTGGGCTTACAGGTTGGAGATACGGCCGGATGTATTGGCAGGAAATGCTTAGCTACCTATTGCTTCGGCGGCAGATGGGGTATATGGCTCATGAAGGGGTTAATACCGATGCGCTATGTGAGCTACTTGTAAAACGTCGGTTACGCGTTATTGCGACAGCCCGGTTATCGGGAAAATTCAGAAATACCGGAATTTCCTTTGGCATCGTTGCGTTGTGGCAGGGTCCTCCGCCAAATTTTTTCAAATTTAGCTTGCAACAGAAAGTTTGGTGGGGTTTTATCATGCTTCTCATGATTATCGGCGTTTTTAACACCTGGTTATTTTTATTTTCTATGTATTTGCCGGTGCCATGGGTAAGGTTCGTTTTAGGAAGTCCCCTGATGCCTGTATTAGGATTGATAGGATATGGCATGGCTGTTTTTGAAATAGTCGTGTATTACCGGAAGAAGTTGTGGCAAAATTTTGCCCCCGAGGCTGATAATCGCATGAAGCTGTATTCGCATTCGGTGCTTATCAATACGTCCGGAGCCACCGTAATTTTTTCATTGCCGTTTTTTTTGGGTACGCATCCGTTGTTAGTCGATAAATTTCTCTGGGGTCAGCTTTCCGAGTTTTTTAAGTTTTTAAAGGAATCCCGGAAATGGGTGGGAGGCCCGTTATCAGCTGCGATTGGTGCTATTCCTATTATCGGTAATCTTCAAAGTGGAGCAAATGCGGCGTTTGCATATGATTATTTATCCGATGAACCTGTGGAAGGGTTTGATCGCGCCATGGCGGTTCTTGGAGCTGTTCCTTTGGCGGGGAATGCTCTGCGGAGCGGATGGATGGCAACGAAAGCCGCACGGTACGTAAGAGTAGGCAAGGTTGTCAACAGACTGAAGGAGCCTGTTGCAGCTCTTGAAGAATTCGGAGACCAGCTTGGGGAGGTTATGGATAAAATTGAGAAGGTACAAACGGCAAAGGATTATTTGACTGAATCCTACGGGAAAGTACGTGACGAACTGCAGGATATGAGTCAAACGCAAGCCAGGCAATTATTTGAGAAACGAGACACTATGTTCAAGAAGTGGTCAGATCAAGGAGGATTGACCAAAGTGGATGATGGTCACTATCAGATGCCGCTTGGGGGAGATAAGGTGGATGTCTTTAGCGGAAAAGCAGGGACGGCAAAGCTCAAACTCAAGCACGATTTGCCTGATACCGGACAGGTCAGTATCGATCATAAAAATCAATCAGTAATGGTTGATACTATCGGGGGTCAACCCGCAGAGATCAAGGCGCAGATTGCTGATCTTCAAAAACAATTTCCTGAGCATACAGTTTTACATCGGAGCACCAAAGCAGATGGATTTACGGTTACCGATGTCGTCGCTCCGGACGGGACAAGTAGTACATTCTATTCGGTACCAACGCATTCGCGGAGAAATGTTTCATCCGTGAGCTCACGATAATATCATAAGTGAAACATTGACAGCATATAAAAGCTTGCGTACTATACATCTATGGGAAAGTTGATAGCGTCGTATATCCTAGGACTTATTTCTTTTGTCATGGCGATAACCGGTATTTTTAGTCTGGTATTTTCAATTCCAGGACTCATACTCTCGATTGCTTCGCTCAAATTACCGGAGAAAAGAATTGGCATTCCATTGGGATATCAGGGAATGCTCGGAAGAAAAAAGATTTCAGCAACTCCCTATGTCACAACCAGATATTTAGCCTATATTGCTCTTGTATTGAATATTTTTAGCATGGCTGTTTCTTTGTTTACCACATTTTCCCTTCTCGCATTTTTCACCGCCGCAATGAGGTAAAAGCAATCTTATCGCGAACAAGTAAACGTAGCTCCTTCGGGGCAGCCGGTATTTTTGGCGGGACCGGAGGTCTGTCCTGAATCAGAGTTGGCACCACTTCCTGTTTGATCATTACCAGTTGAACCATCTCCTGATCCACCATCTGCATTTGTAGCAGGTCCTTCATCGGAAACAGGATTACTGTATGAATTCTCACCACCGCCAGACGTACTAGATCCCGTACCATAATCTCTCCCAAAGCCAGATGGGAAACCTAAGGGCTCAAAGTACCGTGGAGGAAGTCCAAGTTTTCTGATGATTTCATTTCTGATATCAGCTGGAGATGATTTGCCTTTTTGAACTGCGTCATATACTTTCGTACCCAGATAGTCTTTCCATTTTTTGGCATAATTGGGATCACCGTTCAAAAACATTCTTCTCGCTTCACTACTGTCATCAAAAAATTTACCCAAAAACTCCGGCGGTGCCTCATTTGGTTCAGGTGTTTCTATGTCAAGTAAGCTCACCTTCTGGCCATATGGATTGGTAATTTCCAGCCTAGGATTGCTTTGCATATATTTTTCAAAATCAGTCATGTCTCGTTGTAAGCCAGAAAATGATCTTGCTCCAGATAATGGACGATAGGTAAATGAAGTATCCTTACTACGCAAATCCTTAACAGAGATCTGATTTGGTTGTGTATTCTTCGAAGAAATTTCAAAGTTGGTGATGGTACAGCAGTTGTTGGAGAAATCAAATTCCATACTGATTTTTCCGCCATTTTGTCTGATCAGGTCAGTAGTGGGAAACTGTGACCAGCCAGAAACTGAGGACATTTGACCGTTTGGAGCTTGCGCATGCATGCGTTCGATGAAACCCATCACTTCAGCAGTATTGTCCATTCCCAATATCTTTACCTCATACTGATTTTGTGTGATCTCATCAACTGAAGCTGCGGTATAGAGAGGAGCACCGGTTTTGGGATCATATCCATATCGGATAGCTCCCTCTATTTCATACGAAGTGTTAGCAAATTTGGGTACTATACGGATGGCCGTGACCGGAGAGATATATCCCTGCTCTATCAATATTTGCCTTATCTTATTTGATTCTGAATAGACAGCATATTCTTCATTAGACATAGATGACGTTCGTTCGACTTCAAATCTGGCATTGATATAATTTGCCAAGGTCTGGCGGCTAAAAGAAACTGCCACCATGGTGCGTGTTTGTATTGAAACTAACAACTTTTCATCGGCAATTTTGGACACATCACTAAACTGGTAAATAAGTTCCTCTCTTGATTCATACCCGGTTGGATCAGCCCGTAGCGAATTTTTTTCTTGCGCATAGGCTGTTTTGATGAATCGATTATTCGTTATTTCGTCTCCCTGAAGTGGTGTGAGTTGGACGACCGGGCGGGTATAGCCGCCACTTTCTACTGCTGTTTCGATCCACGCCATGCCATAGTCTGGATGGAGGACCACAAAAGCAGCCTGGCCAGAAAGAATATCGTTAAATGTGGCTGAGCCTTCAGCATCAGTAACTCGTTCATCTACAGGAGCAGAGGTGTTTGGATCAAGCCGGACGACCAGTGCTTTTTCCACCGCGTTATACTCCCCGTCAACCACTACGACACGGACATCGGCGGTAGGCACCTGAGTAAGTGTGGCAACTATCTCTTCGCCTAAGATCGTGGTTGTTTTATACCCAATAGCAGAGACTGTGAGTGTATCAGTTTTTTTCGCTTCAATTTGAAATTTTCCATCAGGTCGAGTCATAGCAAGTTTTCCATTTGTGGAAACTGTGGCGCCGTCAAATGGATCACTATTTTCATGGAGCACTGAACCAAACAAAACCGAAGGCTTGAGGACGTCTTTTTGGATATAGTCGACAAGCAAATATATACCTATAAGAAGGAGAAGACCAAGACCGAACCATTTGAGTTTTGAATTTTTTAATAATTTTTTGGATAAAGAGGGTGATAGCATAAGCTCGGGTTTCTTCTGTGGCTCTTCATGTAATTCTTTACTGGTAGATTCTGTAGGCATTAGTTACACTATAAATCAATTTTTTTTCAATTGTCAAATTCTCCTGTGATATCTCCGGTCTGTTTATTCACTGTATACCAATTATATGTGGCGGTGTGACCGTCTTTGAACTCGTACACTTGGATCATATACGCGGCATCTTCTTCTCCATTTGCTAAGACTAGACCACTGGGTACTCTTGTTAGGTAATCAATGACTTCCGGTAGTTCTTTGACCTTTGCAATTGCCTCTTCTTTTGAAACAATTCTGTTTTTAGTGACAGTAAATTTAAGCGATTTAAGCATATACAGCGTCGCATTTTCATAGACCATTTTGTCTGTATCTGGACCTTGAGCAAATATAGCAACACCGTTTACCTGATTATTAACCAATGTAAAATAGTAGGTCATGCAGCCGAGACGAGAACAATTTTCAACTGATTCAAAAGGTATTTGAGTAAGCGTCATTTTTGACAATGTTGCCTGGGGAGGAAAATATTCTTTTATCCAGACAGTGAGATCAGTTTTGATAGTAAATGGTTTTGCGATAGCAACTTGAGCTCCATGAGTAAGTTCTGTATTTTTTTTCTGGGTAGATCCGGATACTCCAAAAGCTATCGCATCACCATTTTCGAAGACCTGCGTACCTGTGCGGATTTCCCATGCCTTTGGGTATTTAATGCTAAAACCATACGTAGGATCTTGATATGTTTGATATCCTGTTTCTGGCTGGGAAGATTGAGGTGCGTTGTTTTTTAATAAAACAAATAATGCACCCAGTGCCACGAGTATTGCCAGCGCAATGATCCATTTCGTATACAATTTGCTCTGCCCTCTTTTTGACATAGAAGAATATTAGCGATCATATCTATGCTATCATATTTTTAAGGTTGTCAACATGGACTTGGTACATATATTTAAAAAAGTCATTACAGATCCTTTCATGAGTTGGGTTCTATTTAAAAACGGGACATGTGTCATGCTTCTGTCTCCTGATGGAGACATACGCGCACAATCAATTAAGATACTTAAAGAACACGGATTAGTGATAGCGGGGACACCTTCAGGAGATTTTGAGGTGACAAAAATACCGGACATCAATGGGTGGGTAATCACTGGAGACTATCCGGGGATTATGATATACGTCTCATCGGAAGAAGTAGATAAAAAGAATAGCGATTTTGAGATAGGCATGATCGGACGAAGCAAGCGTGAACGTGATTCAAAGGAATTGGAGATCATATATGTTGAAGATAAACATAAAAATGTATAGTTTATTCGGTTCCCGATTATGATAGCAATTCCCTCCAGAGGCGGGCAGGCAAGAAATACCATTATCCAGTGATTCCCAAGGTGTCAAGCTCGTACACATTTGTAGGTGGACGGATTCTTACGTAACAAAGTAGTTATATAAAGTGTAAATTACAATTCAGTTTTCACTTGTTAAGATGTGAAAACGAATGAGTATTTTTATGGAAGTAAGTGAACCACAACGACCGAATGTGACCGCAGTTGAAGATCCACTGGCTGTTAAGAGATATCAAGATTTAAAAACGTTAGGTCGGGAAATATTCGGTAGAAGTGAAACAGTTACAGCAGGCACTATTGTCAGAACAGATGTAGAACTTGCCAGAGAATTTTTGGCAAAGGGGATAGAACAGACACGACCTCCAGTACGCGCGTCATATTTTGAGCATGTACTTATTGCTCCAGAACTAGGAAGGAGAATTGCCGCAGCTGGTCAGACGGCACTGGGTGTAAATCCATCTGAAATTGAATTTTTGCTCCAGCTTCATGATATCGGAAGATTCGTTACCCCTGGAGAGTACATAAGAAACGATCTTGCTGGTGATAGGCTGTTGCTAGAGATGGGAATACCCCGGTCATTAATTGATAAACTTCCGTCTGTGCGCAAACTTATGGCAGCGGGAGAAGGTTTAAAATTATCTGAGGCACAGCAAAAATTTCAAGCACCATTAACTCCAGAACAAGAAATGATAGCTGACGCTTATTTTGAAAATCAAACTCCCGTGCAAAGAATCATTAACTATGCTGATAACCTAGGAAAAAGAGATGCCCAAGGCCTATTTGATGCGAGACGTTTTATCCAATATTTAAAAACCCAGGAGGGGCGGTACGGTGGCACAAGTAAGTGGGCTTCGGCAGGTTGGGCGATTCCTCGAAGGCCAGATGGGACAGTTCTACAAGCATATCTCATAGAAAGAACAGAACAATGGCTTAGGGATAATGGAATTGATCTAACAGCTATTCATCAAGATCTGCAAGATTTTGGTCCAAAATTCGTCATTATTGTCAGGCACGGAGAGTTACATAATCCCAGTGGAAGAGTATATAACAGAGACAGTGTTATGACGCAAAAGGATAGAATTCATCTGAATGAACGCGGAAGGGAACAAATGGTGGCCATGGGTGAGTTACTTAATAAAAGAGAATATATTGTGGAACAAATTCGTACCAGTCCTGAGGCAAGAGCACGAGAGTCAGCAAAGGCACTTAATAAACAATTAAAAGTAAGGCATGTAGCTATCGATATTGGACTAGATGATGTCCTTGCACCTGGACCAATTGAAGAGCGTTTGACCATGGAACAATTGGCACAAATAGGAGGGGATATATATGACGAGCACCGATGGGGACGTTATAAACATGAGCAACCTAATGATGTTATACGAAGAATGCAACAAACGTTTTGGGATACAGCAAAAAATTTAAAAACTGGACAGACGGCAGTTTTTGTCTCTCATGGAGATCCAATTGCATGGCTTGTAAATACTTTACATGCTGGTATTATTCCTGACGCTTCGGACTTAAGGTCGCTAATATATCCAGCAAAGGGTGAGGGTGTTCTTGTTATAATTGGTCCTGATAATAAATTATTTGCAACACAAATTTTAGCCACCTCTTCACATAAAAGCACAATTTACTAGCTATGTAGTTCCCTATTTTGATAGCAATTCCCTCCAGAGGCGGGCAGGCAAGAAATACAATTATCCAGTGATTCCTTAGGTGTCAAGCTCGTACATCTTGGAGGTGTATATGGGTACATCCAACGTATTTATCAAGGTACACTCGATTAGCTTGTGGTAAAGTAGATGTATGAGTTGCCAAGAAGGAACAAAACCTACAAAAGTTATTGTTCAGGACCTCCCTAACCTGAAAAATATTTTTGTTCAACTTGATTTAGAAAAGGGCACAACTCGGGTTTTGAGTAATTTCTCGTCCTGGGAAAATTTATCGTATCTTATGGAAGCCTTGGCTCTGACTGCAGAGCAATGTATTTCTGAGGGTATTCCTAAGGAAAAAATCTATAATGCTATTAAGAAATATTTTATACAAGTTCTAGGGGATTACAAGGTAATCATGAAAGCTTAACGAAGAGTCATTGTCAACCAAAAAGCCAGACAGATATATTTTTTCTTCAAAACCATATTTCTTAAAATTTTGCGGCCGCTTGAATTTAAGAAATAAGCAGTATATGCTTGAGTTGTGAAAAGAAAGAGGAAATTGCCTGTAGCATACAAGAAGCGAAAAAAAAGTGCCCCTGGGATTGGTATCTACGCCAATATCAACTGGGAGAAAGCAGTTGTTCTTTTTCAACGTCCATTGCCCAATACCTCTGAGAGTCGACTTGTTCCGTTTGCAAAAGACGCCTTGCGCGTGCTTGCAGCGGTTGGGACAATCGGATTTATTTTTGCTTTTCCATCATCAGCAAAAATATTTGCTCCAGTAGCTTTTGGGAATCGTTCATATGCACGCTGGGGAATAAATAAAACGCTTTCTCAGTTAGCTCATCAGAAGTTTGTGACAATACAAGAGAATGAAGATGGAAGTATTACAGTACGAATTACAAAATCCGGACTGGTGCGAGCATTGACATATGAGCTGGTGCAATTGCAGATCCAAAAACCGAAGCGATGGGACGGTAAATGGCGTGTAGTTATTTTTGATATTCCTGAAATGTATAAAGATTTGCGCAACATGTTTCGAATGCGCCTGAGACAGCTCGGACTTACGCTACTACAGGAAAGTGTATTCGTTTCTCCATATCCATGTTTTGATGAAGTAGAATTTCTTCGGGAACTTTACGGTGTTGCGTTTAACGTTCGCTATCTTCTTGTAGAAAAAATTGAGGATGATGGATTATTGCGTCAGCATTTCGAACTGTCGACTTAATTTCTTAAAATTTAGCGACCGCGGATATTTAGGAATATTAAAACGAGGAGTGCATTGAAATATTGAACTGCTGGAACGCCACAGATGGGGATTGCTCTACCAAAACAATGTTATTCGTATCGAATCGCGTCGATGGGGGTAAGATAGAAGTGGTTTTTTGAAGACACATGGTAGAATTAAATTTAAGAGGATTTATGAACACAAATATCTCAAAGTTTATCAACATGAATACTCAAAATACTGCGTTACTTGTCATTGATATGCAGGCGGATTTTTATGCTCCAGATGGTAAAGCGGCAAAAAGAGGTAAATTAGTTAGCGAAATGCAAAGCGTTTCGGGGCGTGTAGATGACTTTGCTCATGCACTCGCCGATAGTGGAGTTCTTGTTGTATTGACAAAATTTATAGCGGGTCAGGGAATAACACCGGAAAATTTACAAATAGCAGTTGAGAAAGAGGGATATGATTTCCCTTGTATAAAAGGATCTGGCGGAGAAGAATTTTATGAAATTACTCCACCAAAAAACGCAACTATTATAGAAAAACCGCACTATGACGCATTCGCGTATACAAATCTAGGCGCGTTGTTGAGAAAAAAGCATATACGAAATGTTTTGGTAAGTGGCGTACGGACTGAAGTGTGCGTCGATGCTACGGCAAAACGATCCGCGCTTGAAGGGTACGAAACATTTATCATAAAAGACTTAGTAGCAACATACGATGACAGAAAGTCGATTCATGCAGGAGTGCTAAGATTTTTTCAAAGTTATTATGGTTTTGTCGTTACGAGTCGAGAGATTGAAAGTCTCTTGAAGATAGGCTAACTACTCGTATCTGATCGCATCAATGGGGGAGAGATCTGCGGCGCGTTTGGCAGGGAGAACTCCAAACACAATTCCAACAACAGATGATACAAGTAGCGATACAAGAACAGAAGTTAGGTCGATATAAGCTGGAAAAAAACGCTGTACAAAAAAGACGACGATAAATGCGATAGTCAATCCTGCTATTCCTCCGAGAAGTGACAATGTCACAGCTTCTGCCAGAAACTGTATCAGAATATCTCGTCGAGTGGCTCCGATTGCTCTTCTGATGCCTATCTCTTTTATTCTTTCTGTGACTGTAACATACATAATGTTCATAATGCCTACACCACCAACGATGAGAGATATAGCACCTATGGCAACAAGAACAGTATTAAATACTGAAAATATTGATGTAACCGTCGAGAGAATTTCTGTCTGCTCTACGACAGAAAATACATCTTCTTTATATCGTTTTGTGAGGAGTCGCTTCGCTTGATCCTTAACGGTGGTTAAAGATTGGTCACTGTCAGCTTTAAGATAAAACGATATGAATTTTTTATCCGGATTAAACTGTAATGCAGCGGTGTAAGGTACATACGCGAATGTATCAAAATCCGGTCCGCCAAATCCACCACCACCCTTGCCTATCAAAACGCCGATGACGGCGTATCCCTGGCCGTTGATTTTGACGATCTTTCCTACGGCATCGTCTTTATTCGCAAACAGTTTCTCTGCTATTTTTGGTCCCAATACGGCAACTTTTGCTCGTTTTTCAACATCTGCTTTTGTAAAGAGTCTTCCAACGTCAATTTCAAATGTACGTACCGGAAATATATCCTGCGTTGCTGCAAACAAGTCACTGACTTCAGACTTTCCCATTCCGGAAATCGTTACTGTTTTTGTGTAAATTGCGGCAATAGAGTTAAGATGGTCGATTTTTTTAAGCGTTGCGAGATCTTTTTCGTCAAAGCGCGTTGCGCCGAACGTCCCGGGTCGAAAGCCAGTGCCCTGAAATGTACCGGGGATGACATAAATAAGGTTACTGCCTAAGTTTTCGAATTGATTTTTTATATATGCTTTAAGTCCCAAACCAAATGCAAGAAGGAGTACCACAGATGCAACACCAATAAGAATTCCAAGCGAAGTAAGGAGGGTGCGCATTTTGTTGCGACGGAAATCTTCAAGAGATGCGCGGATGATGAAAAAAAGAGCATTCATACGATTTTACCGTCACGGATATGAATTTTCCGTCTGGTTATTGCAGCAACCATCGAATCGTGTGTGACGATGACGATAGTCCGTTTTTCTTTCTTATTAAGCTCTACAAAAAGATTGAGTATATCTTTGCCGGTTTTTGAATCGAGATTTCCTGTCGGTTCATCTGCAAGAATAAGTTGCGGGTTCATAATAAGCGCTCGAGCTATAGCAGTGCGTTGTTGTTGTCCACCGGAAATACGATTTGGATAGGAAAGTGCCTTATCACGTAGTCCGAAACGCGTGAGGAGTTCAAGCGCACGATCTTTTGCCTCACTTTGGCTTATTTCTTGGTTATACATACTCGGAAGCATAACGTTTTCTAAAACAGTTAATTTGGGGATTAAATTAAATTGTTGAAATACAAAACCGACAAATTTATTTCGAAGCTTAGACAGTTCATCGTCATTGAGTGTAGCAACATCGGTAGTATTTATTTTTACCGTCCCTTGTGTCGGTAAATCCAAAAGACCTATGATATGCATCAGCGTTGATTTTCCTGATCCGGAAGGCCCGATTATGCTCGTCAACTCACCGGATTTAATCGAAAGAGACACATTGCGAAGTGCGTGAAATGTCGTTTCGCTTTCTAGATTATATGATTTAGTGACATGGGAAAGACTGATCATGCTTGATGTATCTATCAATATTATTGGGATACAAGCGTATCTCCTTCATATACTCCGCTTGTCGCCTCGGCGAGTGCTTCTGTTTCATCTCCAAGAGTGAGGAAGGATTTAGTGGTTTTTCCGTTTACGCTTTTTAATACATATCGTTTTCCGTTTTCCTGCTTTATATATGACAACGGAACTGCAAGGACGTCTGGTTTTTGACTTGTGACAAGAGTAGTATCTGCTGTCATACCAAGTCGATATCTGTAAGATTCGTTGGCGATGTTGAGTTTTATGCGAGCTTCGTATACCGTTCCGGATTCTCCTGATTTTGGGGTAAAAGCTATCGAAGTGATTATTCCTTTAATATGTTCACTTGGATATGCGTCAAAAACTATATCAACGTTCATGCCTGAAGAGAGCTTCGTTACTTCAGTCTGATCAGGGAGTACTGATAGGTAAATTGAAAGAGGATTTACTACTTCGATTTCTGCTTCTGATGGCGACACATTGATACCTGCTACAGTTGAGTCGACTTTCGTAACAATGCCAGAAATAGGGGAAACGAGTGTCGCATATTCGACTGCAAGATGCTGTATCTCTACATCAAGAACACTACTTTCTAAATCAAACTGTGCTTTTTCTAAAATCCGTTTCAATTTATCGTCAAGAATTTTATCTTTATTATCATCGTTGAGTTGATCGAAATCCCAACGAGTTTTCATATAGGAATTCAGGCGTTTTTTCAGAAACGCTTCGACTTCTCGTTGGTCTAAACTGGCAACACCTTGGTATGCTTTGACTATGTCACCTGGTTTCACTCCCACCCAGACGAGGCGGCCGCTCGTTTGAAAGTGAAGATTTACTTTTTGGCTAGCATCAACTTTTCCGGAAAGCACAAGAGTTTGTGTGAGGGTTTGCTTGGCGACTTTATATTCTTTAACCTGGGCTTTTTTTGCATTAGACCCGAGCCTATTCCAAACAAGGAGAGCGATGAGAAAAAGAGCGGCAAGGAATTTCCAGTATTTCTTGAGTCGTTTGATCATAGAGAGCCATATTATACTCCAAAATCGTATAAAAGCCTATAGGATCTGATCGTAGTTAATTGGAAAGTGGGGATTCTAATCTATGCAATTGGAAAATCGCAAATATGTATAATAATCATGTAGTAAATCCTAAATTGGAGATTTATAAGAAATAATGATTATGAAGATAGTTCGCGGAAATACTATTAATTTTATTCCAGCAGCACATGAGGATTCACGTAGCCCTGGTGCGCTAAAGAAAGTTCTTATAAAAAAAGATGACATAGCCGATGGAAAAATACAGATGATTAATTGGGCAAAGATTCCGGTAGGGAAATCATTTTCTTCCCATTATCATGAAGACATGGAGGAAATATTTATCATTCTTTCAGGGACCGCAGAAATTACTGTGGGGGATGAAAAGGAAATTCTGGAAGCGAGCGATACAGTAGTTATTCCAGAAAAACACGATCATTTGATGAGAAATATCGGAGAAGCCGATGTGGAATATATTGTGATCGGTATCGCCAGAAATCTGGGCGGGCAAACTATAATTTCTCAAATTTGATCTCTTGTAAAGAAAGAATCGTAACTTTACAATGAACTTCTATTATGGAAAAGAAAATGCAAGATCAGAAAGGAGAACAGCCGATCATCATACAGGTTCCGGCGACGAAACCGCTTTATTTAGTGGTCGTCATCATACTTCTTGTTCAATCATTTTTTCTTGGATCTCTTTGGACAAAAGTGGAAATACTTCAAAAAGGCGGTGTCATTACTGCCCAAGCGCCTGTTCCCTCTGCCGGTGGTCAAGCTGCAGCAGCTCCTCAAGCTGCTCCACCTACACAAACAGCAAACGATGTACCAAAAGTGACCAAAGATGATCGGGTAAAAGGAGATAGAAATGCGAGGCTTGCTTTAATAGAATATTCAGACATTGAATGTCCATTTTGTAAACGGTTTCATCCGACCGCACAACAGGTGATAGATACGTATAAAGGAAAAGTGATGTGGGTCTATCGACACTACCCATTGTCATTTCATGCTAACGCACAAAAAGAGGCAGAAGCGACCGAATGTGCGTATGCTATGGGAGGAAATGATGCGTTTTGGAAGTATATTGATACGATATATGAAAGAACAACATCAAACGGTAGTGGTTTTGCTCTTGATGCGCTTGTGCCGCTTGCCAAAGAGCAGGGACTGGATGAAGCGAAATTTAAAACGTGTTTAGAAAGTGGAAAGTATGCATCACTTGTAAAAGAACAACAAGACGGGGGGACGAAAGCAGGAGTTACCGGGACACCAGGAAATATACTTCTTGACACCAAAACTGGCGCCACAAGACTTATTCCAGGAGCTGTTCCTTTTGAGCAAGTGAAAACGGTAATCGATGAGATGCTTAAGAGTTAAGAGGAGGCTTAGAAGCTTAGTAGCTTAGTAGTTTCGATGATCACTAAAATAGTTCTTTTTGGAGATTTTTTGGAAGCGGTTTGTTTAGGTGTTTGAAAGCTTGTTCAGTGACGAGCCGACCACGAGACGTACGTTTTAAAAATCCTAATTGCATAAGATAGGGTTCGAGTACTTCTTCTACGGTTCCGATATCTTCGGAAAGAGCTGCAGCTATAGTTTCTATTCCCACAGGCCCTCCTCCAAATTTATCTATAATCGTCAGAAGTAAACGGCGATCTGAATCATCAAGCCCCGCGCTATCTACATCAAGCATGACAAGCGATTTGCCCAGAATCTCTTCGGTGATTGTTCCGTCTCCTTCAACTTGTGCTACATCGCGGACGCGCTTTAGGAGGCGAAGAGCAATTCTTGGGGTACCGCGGCTTCGCTTGGCAAGTTCGCTGCGAGCCCTTTCGCTTACTTCTATTTGAAGTTTTTTTGCCGCTTGATCGATAATAACTTCCAGTTCTGAAGGATTATAGAAAGAAAGTCTTGAAACGACACCAAAACGATCGCGCATCGGAGAAGATAATAGTCCTATTCGTGTTGTTGCGCCAACGATAGTAAAGGGAGGAAGATCAAGTCGAAGAGTTCTTGCGGAAGGACCTTTACCGATGACGATATCAAGAGCATAATCTTCCATAGCAGGATAAATCGTTTCTTCAACGACCTTATTGAGCCTATGAATTTCGTCAATAAAGAGAATATCTCTTGGTTCTAAATTCGTGAGGATAGACGCTAGATCTCCTGCTCTTTCTATTGCTGGACCAGATGTGACTCGTACATTTACTCCCATCTCCCGGCCAATAATATGGGCCATAGTTGTTTTCCCAAGTCCTGGTGGACCATAAAGAAGGATATGCTCAATCGCCTCTTTGCGTTTGGTTGCGGCATCTATGGCAATCCGAAGTGACTTTTTTACCTGCTCTTGTCCATGAAACTCATGCCAGGAGCTTGCGCGAAGAGACGTAAAGAGCTTTTCTTCTTCGGGGATCGGTGTCTTAAGTGTTTCTTGTATTTTTTCTGGTTTCGTTTTTGTCATACTTATTTACCCGAGAAGTTTTAGCGATTGACGAATTTTCTGTTCAATCGTACTAAGAGACGGATCAAGTTTTTTAATGACATGTAAAATTTCCTTTCGATCAAATCCCATGGATTGAAGTGCCTCAAGGAGCTCTTTGGTTTCTCCTTCACTTTCAGCTCCAAGATCCAGATCCCTGGCGCTTCCTATTTTGCTTTTTAGTTCAATGATAATTTTTTGCGCATTTTTTTTGCCAAGCCGAGGGATGGTCGTAAAAAAATCTACATCACTATCAATAATTGCTTTTTGGATAGAAGCCACACCACGATCGATAATTGCAAGAGACGTACGCGGACCGATACCGGAAACAGTCAACAATAATTCAAATAATGTCATCTCGCTATCGCTTCCAAATCCATATAATGCGATTGCATCATCAGTGACATGGGTATGAATAGATAAAGATATTTCTTGATGAAGCGTAAGCTTTGCGCGTAATCGATCTGGTACGTAGACAGTATATCCTACACCGCCTACATCAATGATTACGGGGTTTTTATTTTGGTTGTAAATTTTTCCAGTAAGCATGCCAATCATATGCGTTTTCCTTTCATTTTATATGAATATGCATGGGTGAGAGCAATTGCCAAAGCATCAGCAGTGTCGTCTGGCTTTGGGAGCTCGCTAAGTTTTAAAGTCATTTGTACCATACGTCCAACCTGCAATTTATCGGCATGTCCGTCACCGGTTATCGCTCGTTTTACTTCCAAAGGAGTGTAGGAAAATATCGGCAGAGAATACGAAGCGCCAACCAATAGAATGACCCCTCGAGCTTGTCCGACGCCAATGACTGTTTTTGCGTTGGTTGCAAAAAAAAGTTTCTCTAAGGCAATGCAGTCTGGTTTATGTTGTCTGATGAGCAATGTAGTTTGCTTACTAATTATTAGTAATCGAATACTTTCTTCATCGGATTGGTTTGTCGTGATACAGCCATAGGAACGCGTTGTTATGACACTTTGATTTCTTTCAATAATTGCCCATCCAACCCGGGCAATACCAGGATCTATCCCTAAAATTCTCATCGACACTGACTCTACCATGCACAGGGATTTTTTTCCACATATATTCGAAAAAAGCGTATACTATAGACACTATGATCCAATTTATTCTTACGTTTCTTATGGCTGTTGTGACTGTTTCTGGTGTAGCAATTGCATGGCCCAAATTTACGAGTCAACCGAGGCCTGATCCGCTTACTCGAGTCAATGATATCGTAAAAAATACTCCAGTTGGTAAAAATATAGCAAAAGTTTTAGGGATAAGTGATGATATGTCAACTGAGCCCATCAATATAGCTTCTGTGGCTTCTTCATTGACAGAAAGAATTGCACAAACAGTACAAGATCGTGCGTCACATATCGTCGTGACGCAAGCAGTACGACAGCTTGCCTGGCAAATAGATAAGCTTTCTGCCGGCGACAGGCAACAAGTTCAAGAACTTCTTTGTAAACCTGAAGCATCATCTTCATCTCAAGCTCAATGAATTCCTTTCCAACAGTTGCGTCTCAGTTCTCTTCCGATAGTAGAAACGCTTCTCCCTAGACGTCTAGCACGCTCTTTGTTAGAGATCTGTTCTGCTTTCCATACTGCCAATATGTCGCGTTCTTTTGGCGATACCCGTGTATAGTTTTTCATCCCTGCATTTTACAGCAGGGGGTTGCATTAGATTATAGAACTTGTAAGACTTCGGATATGTCCGCCTCATGATACAATAAGCATCATGGATAATTCACTCAGAGAACGTGCTAAAGAGCTTCTCGTAAAGCTAAATCTTGATGCAAAACGAAAATCCATTCGGGAGCTCGAGCTTATCTCCTCACATCCTGATTTCTGGAAAGATTCAATAACAGCAGTAAAAAAAATGAAAGAACTTTCTTTGCTTCAGAAAGAACTTGAAGATGGAGAGATGCTTGAGCTTTTGCTTTCAGATGGCAGTCAAGAAGAACTTACAAAAGAACTCGATCGGCTCGAATTTGCGCTCTATTTGTCTGGTCCTTATGACCAAGGAGATGCAATACTTGCTCTTCATTCTGGACAAGGTGGGACGGAAGCTATGGATTGGACGTCTATGCTTTACCGTATGTATAGCCGGTATATAGAGCGGATGGGATGGACAAGTGAAGAAATAGATTATACTCCTGGGGAAGAGGCAGGGATAAAAAGTGTTACTGTCAATGTGTCAGGGCGATATGCGTATGGATTTTTAAAAGCTGAAGCAGGAGTACACAGATTGGTGCGACAGTCGCCATTTAATGCAGATAATCTCCGCCAGACATCTTTTGCTATGGCAGAAGTGCTTCCGATTATTGAAGAAACGGGAAATATCGATATAAAAGAAGATGAGCTAGAATGGGATTTTTATCGAAGTGGTGGCAAAGGAGGGCAAAACGTTAATAAAGTTTCTACAGCAGTACGAGTGAAACATAAACCAAGTGGAATCATCGTGAGTAGTCAGGCACAGCGATATCAAGGACAAAATCGAGAATATGCTCTGAAAGTCTTACGTGCAAAACTATGGGCCATTCGGCAAGCTCAGGCTAAAGAACAGCAGTTAGTACTCAAGGGTGAATATAAAACACCTGGTTGGGGAAATCAAATTCGTTCGTATGTTCTTCATCCGTATCATATGGTGAAAGATTTACGCACGCAACATGAAACAAGTCAGACAGAAAGAGTCTTAGATGGAGATATTGAGGATTTTATCATCCAATACTTGAAAAAAATATCATAACTGTCCATAATGGAGAAACAATATGGAACATGTTACGCATCCCCACCAGACACCATCACCAGAAAGTGAGTCGATTGATATAGACAATGGTCAGATACAAAAAGATATAGAGCTAAAAAGCGAAAAACAATTTTCATCAGTCATCCTTGCTGTCTATGTAGCTCTTATCGGTCTTGGTGTACTTACAGGATTTTTATTAAGTAAAACACCCGGGAAGTTTCTTGCATTACCATTTCAGAAAATACAAACGAATAATTCCGATAAAGTTGCAGGTGCAAGCGACGAACGTACGTTTAAAGATTCAGCGCAGGGAGTTCTTGAAAAAGGTGGTATAGATGGAGAGGGAACACATAAGCTTATCCGTGAAGGAGGTCCTTCTCAGACAGCGTATCTTATGTCTTCTTTCGTTGATTTAGATCAATATGAAGGAAAGAAAGTTAAAGTATGGGGAGAAACCTTTGCCGCTAAAAAAGCATCATGGCTTATGGATGTTGGTAAGGTGGAAATCCAGTAACCAGGAATGATCCGTTTTGACCATGTCTCCAAGCATTATCCCGGGCATAAGAACGCCCTGTCTGATATAACCGTAGAGATAAAAGACGGTGAATTTGTGTTTCTTATTGGGCCAAGTGGAGCTGGAAAGACAACTCTTCTTCGACTTATCATACGTGAATTCGTGTCGACTACCGGTTCAGTGCACGTTGACGAATGGAATCTAAATACACTTCCAAATTCAAAAATCCACCATCTCAGACGCCGAGTCCGAACCGTATATCAAGACTTTAAACTTCTTCATGATAGAACTATTTATGAAAATGTAGCAGTGGGGCTTGAAGTATTAGGTAAGCCAGATCAAGAAATTACACGGGACGTAATTAAAGTTCTTTCGTTAGTTAAGTTAGCAGACAAAAAGAATTATTTCCCAATGCAATTATCGGCTGGCGAACAACAACGCGTGAGCATTGCTCGAGCAATTATTGGTGGCCCGAAAATCTTACTTGCAGATGAGCCGACTGGAAATCTAGACCCAACGACAGCACATGAGGTTTTGGATATATTAGAGGAAATAAATTCTCTAGGAACGACTATTATTATGGCGACACACAATGCAGGAATAGTAAACGATCGCAAGAAAAGAACATTAACTCTCCTTGACGGAGGATTATCAAGCGATGAGGCAAAAGGCCATTATCATGTTGCAGTAAAAAAGAAAGAACACGTGAGTGAAAAAAAAGCCCATGAAAACTCTTAAGACTACGTGGAAACATATTAGACGATCACCGTATCAAGCATTTGCTGCAATTCTTGCTATGATGTTGACATTTTTATTGACTGGATTTTTCTTTTTGACGAGTGTCGCCTCTTCTATCGTCTTACAGTATTTTGAAGGAAAACCACAAATTACAGTTTTCTTTAAAGATACCGTAGAACAAAATCAAGCTACGGAACTTACAAAAACTCTTGAAACAACAGGGAAAACTGCTTCAATAACGTATATATCAAAAAATGATGCGCTTGCGACCTACCGGAGTTTGTTTTCAAAAGATCCTTTACTTCTGGAAATGGTTACTGCTGATATATTACCTGCATCACTTGAAGTTTCTGCGACAGATCCTAAGTTTCTTGAAGATATTGCGACAACAATAGCTGAATTTGAGAAAAAATCACCAGTTATAGAGGAAGTTGTATATCAAAAAGATGTTGTCGATGCTCTCATAAGATGGACGAGCGCAATTCGTATGATTGGCGGAGTTTTGGCGGGTTTACTTGCTCTTGATGCAGTTTTAATCGTCATGACGGTCATAGGTATGAAAATATCTTTACGCAGAGAGGAGATTGAAATACTTAAACTTGTCGGTGCATCTCCCTGGTACATACGGTTGCCATTTTTATGGGAAGGAGTTTTTTATGGCATGACTGGTGCATTCATCTCATGGGGCATACTCACTTCGTTTATTGTTTATTTTCGTCTTGTGTTGCTGTCATTTCTTGCAGGAATACCAATGTTTGTTCAAGTATTATCAAATCCTGCGTCTACTTTATTTCTTGGTGCATCCGGTGCATTCCTTTCTGTTTTACTCGTTGTCGGTTTTTTTCTTGGGGTGATAGGAAGTATGGTCGCCGTTTCCCGCTATTTAAAGTTCTAATTGCATGCATGACGCTTGTAAACCTTATCTTTTATTTGATTATTTTTTTAACTCCAGTTTCTTTTCTCTATGCTCAAAATGCTACAGAAATTTTATCTAATATAGCACAGCTTCAGCAAAAGATCATTGAACTTCAAGGAAAGGAAAATTCCCTTCAAAAGCAAATAACTCTCATAAATTCTCAGATAGCATTATCGTCGCTGAAAATTGACAGTATTCGACTCGAGATATCTCGATTGTCCAAAGAGATCGGGGAATTAGCAACAGAAATAGATAGACTTGAAATGCTGCTTACAAAACGTTCAGAACTCGTTTTACGACGAATACCGGAATCGTATAAACGAAAAGTTGTTCCACAATTTGGTCTCGTTTTTTTAAGTCAAAACTTTTCTGATTTTATATCACGGGTAAAATATATTGAAGTTGTGCAGCGGCAAGACGCAGAGTTGCTTTTTCAATTAAAAGCAACACAGAGTAATTTTAGTCAGCGCAAGGATTTGCGTGAGCAAAAAAGGAAACAACAAGAGGTTTTTCAACTGCAACTTGAAAAGGAAAGCGCAGAACTTGTCCGTCAAAAAAAAGAGAAACAAGTTTTTTTAGATCAAACGAAAAATGATGAAGCTACGTATCAACGTCTTCTTGCCGCAGCTCTTGCCGAGAAACAGGCGCTGGATCGGGCATTAGTTGAAGCAGTCAAAGTAGGACCGATCAAGAAAGGTGATCCTATCGCCTTGGTCGGAAACAGTGGTTATCCGGGATGTTCCACCGGAGCGCACCTGCATTTTGAAGTTCGAAAAAATAACGCTTGGGTAGATCCCGGGCAGTATTTGTCTTCCAAAACAGTTACCGATGAACAGGACGGAGGGAGCCGTTCGTTTGGTAGTGGAAGCTGGCCCTGGCCGCTTGAAGATTCGATTCGAATGACGCAGCATTTTGGCAAAACTCCCTATTCATGGCGCTACAGCTACTCGGGTGGGATTCATACAGGTTTTGATATGATATCAAACACTAGTAGCGTGATTCGTGCACCAGCAGATGGTATTCTTTATTCATCAAGTCAACCATGTGGGAGTAGTAGCATTATTAAGATTAAATATATTGATCACGGTGACGGCGTAAATACTTTTTATCTTCATGTCCAGTAATACGTATACAGTGGAAAGTGTCTCGCAAAGCAAGATTCCCTTTTGTGGAAAAAAGTTTAAAGTTGATAGAATTTTTTTTTGCGCAATAACTCAAATAAAAACAGCATTATTTAATTACTCTGGTACTACAGTACTACATAGTACTAAAGTATTGTTGATTGCGCTTATATTTTTTATCCTACCATTGATATCGAAAACGTATGCAACTGTGGTCATCAATGAATTTCTTCCAAATCCTTCTGGGCCTTCTTCTGAAGAAACTGAGTGGATTGAGTTATTTAATACAGAAGGAAGTCCAGTAATTCTTGATAACTGGAAACTTGATGATATCGACGGAGGAGGAGCAAGTCCATACACGATTGCATCTGGTACAGCTATACTTGCAAATGGCTATCTCAGTTTCGAAAAATCAGTTACCGGTGTTGGACTTAACAACACTGGTGATACTATTCGACTTATCAATGTAAGCGGCACTGTAGTTGATTCGTACGCATTTACTTCGACGGCAGAGGATGTTTCTATTGGACGAACTGTCGATGGAGGAGGAAGTTTCGTTGCCTGCCAGACACAAACAAAAGGTTCTCCAAACACTTGTCTATTACCGACTTCTACTCCTACGACAACTTCAACGAAGTCACCAACCAATGCGCCCACTAACACCACAACGAATACCCCAACCATTACACCCACGAGTCAAAGCTTTGTATCAAAAACTCCAACCCCTACAAAAAAAGGAACACCGACGTACACGCCGACTCAAACGACCTCACCTACTCCACTAGCTGAAGTTTTGGGCCTGGGTGTAGATGCGAACAAGTCTATAGAATCATCCCCTTCGGCAAACGTTTTTCCTATAAAACCCATAATCATCTCGCTTCTATTTATAGCGGCAGGACTTGGGCTTCTTTCAATCGTTTTTGTCCTTAGAAAAAGAAAGCCTCTCGGAGATACATTGGAAAACTGATATACTTTACTTATGAAGTTTATCCGTTTTTGGGGACCGCCGATTGTATGGATGGCTTTAATTTTTTTACTTTCAAGCCGTAGAGCGGTTCATATTTCAGATCAAGAGACGATAAATTTTATTTTTTTCAAAACACTTCATGTTTTTGAATATGCAATACTTTACCTTCTCTATTTCCGAGCGTTTAAGAATTCTATTCTTTCGAAAGAAAATCTTCGATATATTCATTTAGTTTCATTTCTTTATACAGTACTTTATGCAGTAACGGATGAATTACATCAGAATTTTGTCCCGACCAGAGAAGGGAAGTTGCCAGATGTTATAATTGACGGCATAGGAGCTTCAATTTCATGGATACTTCTCATACATTTGTTACCAAGAGCGCCAGACAAACTCAAATACTGGGTGAAAAAATTGGATATCAGTTAATGGATAGCAGGAGAGACCTGACAGGAAAGAAGAGCGACAAGAAGAAGAGTGCTACAGTACTTTGTCTCTGCGGTGAATTGGGAAGCGGGAAAACAACATTTGTCCAAGGAATTGCCAAGGGCTTGGGTATAGTATCTCGACTCCTCTCCCCTACCTTTATCATTGTACGACGTTATAAATTACCTCAATTTTCTGGGTATTTTTTTCATCTTGATCTATATAAAGTCGATGATCAAGTTGAGTTTAGGGAGCTAGGTTTGACAGAAATATTTGCTGATTCGAGTTCAATCGTTGTTATTGAGTGGGCGGAAAAACTGGGAGCGTGGATGCCTAAGAAGCGATTAGACATAAGGTTTTCAGTTTTTTCTGATGGAAGTCATGAAATTAAATATCAAAAAAGCTATTGAAATATTGAAGGGCGGTGGGATCGTGATTTATCCGACGGATACAGCTTTTGGCATAGGGTGCCGGATAGATAATATGAAAGCCGTAGACAGATTGTTTGATATTCGCAGGCGACCGAGAACTCAAGCAACACCCGTATTGGTTTCATCAATTGATATGGCACTTCTCTATTTTAGCGATCCATCACAAATTGTGCGACGTTTTATGCATGACTACTGGCCTGGGGCCCTTACGATAGTCTCTTTTTGCAAAAAAGAATTGGTGCACTCCCCTATTCGTGGTGATGGCAATACGATTGGTCTCCGTATGCCGGATCACCAAACGGCGCTTACGATTATTGCAGGGGTTGGTGTACCGATTCTGGGGCCATCAGCCAACTTTCATGGGCTACCGACGCCATATCACTATGAAGATTTGGATCCGGCATTGGAAAAGCTAGTTGATTTTGTAGTTCCCGGGGAGACGTCTTCAGGACTAGCATCAACTGTTGTTGACTGCTCAAGTCAACCGTATCATATTATTCGGCAAGGAGCAGTACATGTATGAATAAAGTCGTGCTACTTATTGACACATCAAGCCGGGAGGCAATCCGAGTGGCCGTTGATATTGATGGTGAGCGGTTTGAGAAGGTCTCTGGAGTACAAGGGACGAATGCTCAAAAAGTATTGCCCATGTTAGAAAGTCTTCTAAAAGAACATAATCTTGCGATTTCTGATATCTCAAGAATCAATGTTAACCAAGGCCCTGGTTCCTTTACCGGCCTTCGTGTTGGTATGTCGATCGCAAATACTCTATCACTGCTACTTGGTATTCCAATAAATACGCTTAAGTTGGGGGAAATCGCTCTTCCGTTGTATGCATAGCTTCATGCCACTAGAATTTTATCTCTCAACTAGGTAATAATAGGTAGTATGGCACATTTATTCGTGCATCTGTTTGTTCCACATCCGTCAAATAATCATCGTGCAAAGGTGCTTCATCTGGATGCACTTTTTTTGTACGTTATTGCTTTTCTCATTTTCCAAATAGCAACGAGCTGGGTACGAACTTCGTATCCAGATGTATTAGGGTATGCGACAGATATACGAGTAAGTGAACTATTAAATCTTACAAATGCAAAGCGTCAAGAAGCTGGACTTGAGCCAGTTTTACTAAATGAGAAGCTTTCGCAAGCTGCTGCAATGAAAGGATCTGATATGTTTGCATTAAACTACTGGGCCCATACGAGTCCGGAGGGGAAATTGCCATGGGACTTTATCGTTCGGGCTGGGTATACATATACGGTAGCGGGTGAAAATCTCGCAAAAAATTTTAATGACAGTCGGGGAGTCGTTGAAGCATGGATGGCATCTTCAAGCCATAGAGATAATATTATGAAACCAAGTTATCGTGACATAGGTTTTGCAGTGGTAAATGGTGTCTTAAATGGAGAAGAAACCACACTTGTCGTTGAGATGTTTGGTACCACGCCGGCTCAACTTGTCGCAAAAGCACCACAGCCAGTCGTAAAAGAAGCTAGTGCCCAAGATAGGGCTACAATGCCGAAGTCACAAATTACAGCTCTCCCTGCCCCCATAACACTTAAAAATGAACCTGAACAAAGAGTGATACCAGTTGATGTATCTCAAGAGGCCATAACAATTCAAGAATACCCACAGCAGTTAGGATTACAATTTGATACAACAAAACTATTTGATTTTGTTCGAAAACCTTTGTTAAATCTTACATCGGTCAATAAATCAGTAACCATGATATTTATTGGATTTTTACTCGGTGTGACGTTTCTGGACCTCTGGATAGTCCATAAAAGGAAAATTGTTCGTGTCGCGGGTCGCTCTCATGCGCACATATTATTTTTAAGCATGCTACTTATATTGATAAATTATTCTGCAACAGGGAGCATACTTTGATTGTCATGAAAACACATATTTTTCATTATCTTATATTAGCGAGTATTTTATTCGGTGGGGTATTCACATTTATTTTTCTTGCCGGAAATAGAAATGCTCAGATAGCTATCGGAGTAATAACAAGCCTTTCTTATGTTGCATGGGGCATAATCCATCACGCAATAGACAAAGATTTTCACCTGAAGGTTATGATAGAATATACGCTAATTGGGCTTGTCGCAATAATTCTATTATTTATTGTTATACGCTAACAAAAATGTATGAAAGGTGTTATTTTAGCAGGTGGACTTGCTACGAGACTTCGTCCTCTAACGCTTGTGACAAATAAGCATCTTCTCCCCATATATCATCAACCAATGATATTTTTTCCTCTTCAAGCCATGCAACAAGCAGGTATAAAAGAAGTACTACTTACTACGTCAGGTGATCACGCAGGTCATTTTGCTAACCTTTTAAAAGCTGGTGAGGACTTTGACCTAAAATTGTATTATGCGATCCAAGAAAATTCGAAAGGAGGCATTGCTGATGCTATATCACTCGCTCAGGAATTTGCCGGAAATGAGCCTATTTTGGTACTTTTAGGAGATAATATTTTTCATTTTAACCTCAAAAAAGCAAAAGAAATGTTTGAATTGAAAGAAAATGGAGCGATGGTTTTTGGCGTACATAAAGATACACAGTCTCGACAATATGGGGTAATAGAGACTGATGCAAGCGGAAAAGTCCTTTCGATAGAGGAGAAACCAGAATCTCCTAAAAGCGATATCGCTCAAACAGGCATATACATGTACGACAATCGAGTGTTTGATTACATCAAAAAACTTACCCCGTCTGCGCGTGGTGAACTCGAAGTTACTGACCTAAATAATTATTACTTGCGTATTGGAAATCTTCATTGTGAAATTATTGACTGGTGGGTCGATGCAGGAACATCATTTGATGAGTTATTAGCAGCCAATAATCAAGTTTCTCGCATGGTAAAGTCGGGAAAATTATAACGAAGTAGAATCTTATGATATGATATCATTCATATGACTAAAGCATTGGCACTATCTGATCTGGATCCTACCTACAAAGACAAAATTTACTCTCAAAAATACGAAGATACTGTGTATATTGACGGCGTCAAAACGATTTCCCTTCTGAGACATGCAAGTGAAGATGGAGATTTTAGTGAACTCTTTCGGATAAACGAACAGGGAGAACTCTTAAGCGTACCGGGATTTAAGCTTATGCAAGTAAATAGAACGCAACTGCATGGCAATGTCATTAAAGCATGGCATATACACCTTAATCAAAATGAAATTTGGTATGTCAATCCAGAAGCAGCACTCCTTGTAGGGTTATTGGATTTACGAAATGATTCGCCGACAAGGGGTAAAGTGATGCGACTTACCGCTGGCGTAGGGAAGACCGAGCTTCTCTTAATACCTCAAGGTGTCGCTCATGGATCAGCAAACTTAAAACAAGAGTCAGCAATTATCTGGTATTTTATCGACCAACAATTTGATAAGAGTAATTCAGATGAGTTGCGACTTCCGTGGGATACTCTTGGCGCTAACTTTTGGAAGCCGGTACGTGACTGACGAACACATAAAACCCGCCCTCTCCGTTTTAGGTAAGCCATGCAACCTCAGAAAATATCCATGTTTGGTCTTCAAAAGAAGGCTTACGAGAAAAAGGAGAAATTGCTTCGCGCGATTGCTGGTGTCATAGATTCAGGGATTTTCTTAAACGGGACTAAAAATAAGCAGTTGCAACAACATCTTCAAACGTATTTAGGCGGAGGATATGTTTTGCCGGTTGCCTCCGGACACGATGCGTTGGTCATGGCCTTGAGTAGTCTCGGTTGCACTACGTCAGATGAAATTCTTTTTCCAGTCAATGCCTATCCGTCGGCATTTCCCGTAGCGTTAAACGGTGCTGTTCCAGTACCTGTTGACGTAGATAAAGACGGTCAAATAGATATACAAAGTGTTAAAAAAAGGTTTAATAAAAAAGTAAAAGCAATTCTTGTTGTTCATCTCTATGGTCTTATGACTGACATAGAAGAACTCGTCCGATTTGCTCATTCTCATAATATCTTCCTATTGGAAGATGTCGCACAGGCTTTTGGCAGTAGATTTAACAATAGGTTAGCCGGAACGTTTGGCGACCTCTCATGTTTTTCATTTTATCCGACCAAAAATGTAGGTGCATTAGGTGACGGAGGAGCTGTCTGGACAAAAAACAAGCGGTGGTATGCGCTCATGCGTCAAGCATCGCGCTACGGGGAATCTATTCGTTATAAAAGTGTATTCGTATCAGGGCATAGCAGGCTTGCTGAGATTCAGGCGAGCGCTCTGTCTGTCTATTTAAAGGATTTTAAAAAAGAACAGCAGCAACGAAAGAGGATATACGCTTACTACAAATCAGCATTATCCAAAAGAAATTTATCCAAGCGAGTGCGCCTATTATCTGCCCACGCGCTTTGTGATCCAACAATTCATTTACTTGTTGTGACTGCCTTCAAACGCGATGCTCTTCGATTGTATTTGAAAAAAAGAGGTATAGAAACACTCGTTCATTATCCCTATCCAATACATAAAGTACCTGCATTTCGTTATTTGAGAATAAAATCAGGACAATTTCCAATTGCAGAAAAATTAGCAAAACAAATCGTCAGCCTTCCGTTCCATCCGTATTTGACGAAGAGAGAAATTGATTATATTGTGGATGCGATCACTTCCTTTTACAAAAGGCTATGATGCGTAAGGTAATATTCGTCGTTATTTTTTGGAAAGTCCTTCTTTTTGGTATTGTGTATTGGACTCAATATATAGTTCCATTGAGTGAGCTGTATATCCCGGAGCGCTTACTGCGGCAATCGCTTCCATATATTCTCTGGGTGTGGGGAAATTTTGATGGTGCGCATTATATATCTATTGCTCGCAGTGGATACTTTTATGGCCAACAGCCATTTTTTCCATTATATCCGTATCTCATTGAGCTCGTGTATGAGGTATTCTATTTTCGGATTCCATACCTGGTCGTCGGACAGCTTATTTCTGTCAGCGCATTCATTGGCGCTCTCGTCATACTGCATCGACTTCTTGTTCTGGACGGTAGATCATCGTTATGGCGCATTATAGCAGCTATTGTACTTACCTTTCCGACATCATTTTTTTATACCGCTATATATAATGATGCTCTTTTTTTTCTTTTTACTACTTTTTGTCTCTACTGCTCACGGAAACAGCAGTGGGTAATGGGAAGTATATGGGGAGGACTTGCTACATTGACTCGACTCAATGGTTTAGCATTACTTTGCATGATTGCAGTGGAATATATGTCGCAGGATAAAAGATCAATAGCAGCGCAATGGAATTTATATCAACTATTTAAAGATGGCAAACGATGGTTGAGTGTATCTGTTGTGCGACACACACGTATTTATTCTATTTTCTTAATTCCGATCGCATTTTTTGGATATCTTATCTGGGTTCATCGCTTTTTTCATAATTGGCAATTGGTTTTTTTAAGCATGAAAAATTGGAATCAAGACAAAATCATATTTCCTCTACAGGTTGTTTGGCGATACATAAATATAATTTTTTTGCATCCGCAATTGAATATACCGTACGCAATTGCCATCGTAGAATTTTTTTCTATACTCGTCTATCTTTTTTTTCTTATCTATTCCTATAAGAGAATTCGCCTATCCTACTGGGTGTTCTTTTTTGTTTCAATACTTATTCCTTCATTAACGGGTACATTTCAAGGAATGCCCAGGTACGGGCTTCATCTCTATCCATTTTTTTTATCAGTCGGGTTATGGATTTCTCAAAAACCGTTTGTTAGCCGCATAATTTATTTTGCTATCTCAATAAGCTTGCTTATTTTTATGGTGACCTTGTTTACGAGGGGTTATTTTGTCTCGTAAGAGTATGACGAAACTTACAGGTCTGACAATCTTTTTTCCAGTTCTCAACGATAGGTTTATTATCCCGACTCTTGTTGAAAAGGCTCACAAAGCTGCCAAGAAAGTTGCCAGGACATATGAAATTATTATTATTAACGACGGATCAACTGACGATTCATTACTTGTAACAAAAAATCTTCAAAAGAAATATCCGTTTCTTCGTGTCATATCGCACAAAAAAACGCAAGGGTATGGCAGTGCTTTGCGTGACGGGTTTTCTCATGCAACCAAAGACTGGGTGTTTTATACAGATGGCGATGGGCAGTATGATCCTTCTGAACTTACTCATCTTGTAGAAAAAGTCGAACCGCAGGTAGATATTGTAAACGGATACAAACGTATTCGATCAGATCCATGGCTTCGAAAACTTTTAGGAGAATCCTACAACAGGATTGTTCGGTTTCTTTACCACGTGCCGATTCGAGACGTGGATTGTGATTTTCGACTTATAAGAAGAGAAGTATTACGGCATATCACTCTGACCTCGAGATCTGGACTTATCTGCGTTGAACTTGTAACGAAACTTGCTGGCATCGGCGCACGGTTTACAGAGGTTCCTGTATCGCATTATCCTCGTCGGTACGGAAGGTCTATGTTTTTTGACATCACACCTCTTTTTTCAACCTTGAGAGAGCATATAACCTACTACCTTGCATGGAAGAAGAACGAGAAAACATGATATCATGTCAATATGAGATTATTGGTCACAGGCGGAGCGGGTTTTATCGGGTCAAACTTCATCATATATTGGCTGCGGGAGCACCCGGAAGATGAAATCGTCAATCTTGATACATTAACGTATGCAGGTAATCTAAACAACCTTACCTCTGTAGAAAAAAATCCCACGTACACGTTTATTCATGGAGATATATGTGATGCCGTCATAGTTGCAAAAGCCATAGCGGGTGCTGACACCGTTGTTCATTTTGCAGCAGAAAGCCACGTAGATAGATCGATTCTTTCACCAGCTCCATTTATTACTTCCAATATATTAGGCACGTATACGTTGCTTGAAGCAGCGCTTAAGGCTGATGTAAAGCGATTTCATCACATATCAACGGATGAAGTGTATGGATCGCTTGAACTCGATGATTCGAGTAAATTTAATGAACGAACACCTTATAACCCCAGAAGTCCATATTCGGCGAGTAAAGCCGGGTCAGATCATTTAGTAAATGCGTATTATCATACATTTGGCCTTCCTATAACTATTACCAATTGCTCCAATAATTTCGGACCATACCAATTTCCGGAAAAACTTATCCCGCTTGCTATTACACAACTTATCGAAGGGAAAAAAATTCCAGTGTATGGTGATGGATTAAACGTACGAGATTGGTTATATGTCGAAGATCACTGTAGAGCTATAGATGCTGTACTTTCGAGAGGTAAGATAGGTGAAACATATTGCGTAGGAGGTATCACAGCGGATATAGATAATCTTACTGTAATAAAAAAGATTCTCGCCTATATGGGCAAGGATGAATCGAGTTTAGAATATGTCAAAGATCGTTCTGGTCATGATCGTCGATATGCAATAGACTTTACAAAGATAAAAAATGAACTTGGCTGGCAACCACAGCACGATTTTGATATATGGTTACAGAAAACCATAGGGTGGTATAGGGACCATGAGAAGTGGTGGAAACAAGTAAAATCTCAAGAATATATGAAATATTATAAGAAGCAGTATGGAGATCTATGATAAATATATTAGGTACTGGTCTGACAGGTCTTGTCGGTAGTCGCATCGTTGAGCTTCTTTCTGATAGATATTCATTTGAAAATCTAAGCTTAGAAACAGGTGTTGATATTACACAAAAAGACGTTGTCAATGAACGAATACGTTTGTCGCGCGCATCATGGGTATTTCATTTTGCTGCATATACTGATGTTGATAAAGCTGAAGAAGAAAAGAATAAAAAAATGGAAAGCACGAGTTGGCTTGTAAATGTAGAGGCTACAAAAAATATCGTAGAAACATGTCAAGCCTTCAACAAGAGATTACTCTATGTATCTACTGATTTTGTGTTTGATGGAAAAAGTAAAGAAACATATGACGAAAATGATGTTCCTCATCCGTTGGGATGGTATGCAATAACAAAGTTTGAAGCAGAGAATTTAGTAATGAGTTTAAAGGATAAGGCATTAATAGTACGCATATCGTTTCCTTATTGTAATAGTAATCAGCATAAAAAAGATTTTGTTCATAAGATTATTGAAAGATTACAGAGAAATGAAAGAGTTAACGCATGTAGTGATCAGATTATTGTACCAACACTTATAGACGATATAGCATTGGCTATTGATATGTTATTAAGCAACAATGCATCAGGTATCGTTCATGTAGTAGGATCACAATCTTTGACACCACTGGAAATCGCGATGAAAATTGCTCGTAAATTTATGTATAATGAATCTCTTATTTATCCTATGATTTTTTCACAATATTATCAAAATAGAGCACCTAGGCCTTTTCATGCCATCTTAAGTAATGATAAAATATCTAAATTCGGTGTTCATATGTCAACTTTTGATGAAGGTTTAAAAAAGATAGCGTAATATTTTAGGGACGAAACTTTAATTATGACAATTACTTTTATCGGTCATGGATATGTTGGACTTGTGACTGCAGCTGTTTTTGCTGATTTAGGTAATACGGTATGGGTTGTGGGCAGAACGAAGGAAAAAATCGAAAAATTAAAAAAAGGCTTAACCCCATTTTACGAGCCTGGACTTGAAGAACTCGTTCGACGAAATGTTTTAGCAGGACGACTTACATTCACTCTTGAATATAACGAGGCGATCAAACCGTCTGAAATTGTTTTCATATGTGTTGGCACCCCGCCAAAACCAAGCGGTGAGGCAGATCTTTCAAGTGTTTGGGATGCTTCAGAGTGTATAGGTAAAGCATTAACCGGATATAAGGTAGTAGTAACGAAAAGCACTGTTCCGCCAGGAACAAATAAAAAGGTAGCTGAAATAATTGATCGAATTAAACCAGCCGGAACCTCATTTGCGATAGCATCTGTACCTGAGTTTTTGCGTGAAGGCACTGCAATAGCAGATACTCTTCATCCTGATCGTGTTGTTATTGGCACTTCATCAGATCGGGCAAAAGATCTACTTCTTGAGCTTCATAAATCCATTGATGGCAAAACAGTACTAGCAAATGTTGAAACAGCTGAGCTTATAAAGTATGCGTCAAATTCTTTTTTATCGACAAAGATATCTTTTGCCAATGCTATTGCAATACTTTCAGAAAAAGTTGGCGCTGATGTCGAACGGGTTCTTGAAGGTGTGGGACTGGACAGGCGCATTGGGAGAAGTTTTCTGTATCCAGGTGTTGGGTATGGCGGAAGTTGTTTCCCGAAAGACGTAAAAGCGCTTATAGCGATTTCGCAGTCACAAGGATATGATTTTGAACTATTAAAAGCTGTTGATACGATAAATAAATCAATGATAGAAAGATTTGTTGATAAGGTCCTGCAGCATTTTCATGGAAGTGTAAAGGGAAAAACAATTGCAATATTAGGTCTGTCATTTAAACCAGATACCGATGATATGAGAGAGGCTCCGTCGGTAGCGATTATTAAACATTTACTCTCTCTTGGAGCAAAAATAGTCGCCTATGATCCAGTTGCAGTTGAAAACGCTAAACAAGTGCTTCCAAAGTCAGTTAAATATGCAAAAACTCCTTATGAAGCTGCACGCGGAGCAAATGCAGTAGCGATCGTCACAGAGTGGAATGAATTTCGTCAGCTTGATTTAGTAACACTTGCAAAAGAATTAAAAGAAAGAATTTTATTTGACGGAAGAAATATTTATGAACCAACACGTGTCAAATCGCTCGGTTTTGTGTATTATGGAGTAGGGAGAATGTAATTTGCAAAAAGGAGGAACTATGGGAGAAAAACGATCACTTATAACTGGTATTGCAGGATTTGCTGGAAGCCACTTGGCTGAATTACTTTTATCCAAAGGTCATGAGGTGTATGGCCTCTGTCGTCCCAGAAGTAAAACAGACAATATTGAATCTATTAAGACGAAACTTCACCTTGAGGATGCAGATCTTTTGGATTCACATAGTCTCTACTCAACAATTGCGAGAATAAAACCTGATTATATTTTTCATCTTGCAGCACAATCGTTTGTACCTACGTCATGGGTCTCTCCATCTGTAACTCTTGAAGTCAATGTTGTTGGGACGGGAAATTTATTTGAAGCGGTTCGCCAGGTAAATATTGATCCGGTAATTCAAATTGCATGTTCATCGGAAGAGTATGGGCTTGTGCATCCAGATGAAATTCCGATCAAAGAAACAAATCCACTTCGTCCACAAAGTCCCTATGCGGTATCCAAGATTGCAATGGATTATTTAGGGTATCAATATTTTTGTTCGTATAAAATGCGGATTATTAGAACTCGAGGATTTAACCACACAGGACCTCGTCGTGGTGAAACATTTGTAACGAGTAATTTTGCAAAACAAATTGCACTCATAGAAAAAGGAAAACAAAACCCTGTTATATCAGTCGGAAGTCTAACGAGTTCACGAGATTGGACTGATGTTCGCGATATAGTACGAGGTTATCTTATGGCTGTCGAAATGTGTGACCCAGGGGAGGTTTATAATATTTGTACTGGTACGGGAGTCAAAGTCAGTGATATGCTTAGTAGACTATTATCTTTTACTAAAACAAAAGTTGAGATCAAATCTGACCCATCACGAATGCGCCCCTCTGATGTGCCAGTACTCGTTGGAGATAACACTAAATTTGTGAAAAAAACAGGGTGGAAAGCTGAGATTTCGTTTAAAAACACAATGGAAGACCTCCTTAACTACTGGCGCGAGCGGGTTTAGGTTACCTATGAATGTCGCCATAATTTTACCCACGTATAACGAACGTGATACGATACAACTACTTCTTGATCGACTAGAACAGGTATCAAAAACTATTCCTAAAAATACATTTCATTTTGTTGTTGTTGATGATAATTCTCCGGACGGGACAATCGAATTAGTTAAAAAACGTCAGAAAACGCACCACAATATTTCACTTCTTACTGGACCAAAGCTTGGTCTTGGACGAGCACTTTTACGTGGGATGAAATACAGCATAGACGAGCTTCATGCTGATATCATAATCCAAATGGATGCAGATCTATCTCATGATCCTTCAGTTGTACCGGATTTTGTTAGTGCGATAGACAATGGAAATGATTTTGTCGTGGGAAGCCGTTATATCCGTGGTGGTTCGATTCCTGAAAATTGGGCACCTCATCGAAAGCTGTTTAGCATTATAGGTAATGCGATAGTTCGTTATGGATTGGGTTTTCCTACTGTTCACGATTGGACCGGAGGATACCGCGCGTATATTCCAAAGCATGTTCATGCTCTTGAAAAAGAAATTTCAGAATATTCTGGATATGTATTTCAAATAGCTTTTTTACATAAATCAATTCTCCTTGGTGCCAAGATAAAAGAAATTCCTATTCATTTTACAGATAGAAGATTTGGTCACTCAAAAATTGCGCCATCTGAATATATTAGAAATGTTTTATGGTATGTAGGACATGAAAGATTTTTAGCTATTGTGAAAGGAAGTTTAGGAAAATTTCTCGTTGTAGGGTCAATAGGATTATTAATAAATTCAGTGTTGCTTGAATTATTCGTACGTATAGGATTTCATCCGATTGTAGGAAGTATTATCGGCGCTGAGATGGCTATTATATCTAATTTTTTCTTAAATAATGCATGGACGTTTCGATCCCGGGCTATAGCAAATCCTCACAGGATAAGAAAATTCTTTCAATTTAACGGAAGCTCTTTCGGGGCTCTTTTTATACAAGCTTCCTCTGTATATTTTGGCACACATATTTTTGGACGAGAAGCGTATAGACTTTTCTTTGTAATAGGAGTGGGGATAGGCTTAATATATAACTACTTAATGTATTCAAAGGTAATCTGGAAAAAATAATAACGTATGGTTTCATTTTTTAAGTCGCATGCAAAGCAATTCCGGTTTTTAGCTTTACTTTTCGTATTAGCTATTGCCTCATATCTTCGTCTTTATAAAATTTCAGGATACATGACGTTTCTTGGCGATGAAGGAAGAGATGTACTTGTCGTTAAACGTATGATCGTAGATCACAAATTTACACTATTGGGACCAACTGCATCTGTGGGAGGATTTTTTATGGGACCGGTCTATTATTATTTTATGGCTCCTTTTCTATGGCTATTTAAGCTAGATCCGACTGGTCCTGCAGTTATGGTGGCGCTTTTTGGCATAGCTACAGTGTATCTTGTGTATAGAGTCGGAAAAGATTTTTTCAATGAAAAAGTGGGTTTAATTGCTTCGTTTCTCTATGCGCTTTCGCCAATCACGATTGCATATTCTCGATCTTCCTGGAATCCTAATATAGTACCGTTTTTTGCAATAATAGTTATCTACTTTCTCTGGCGTGTTATCGCACGCAATGAGTGGAAATATTTGCTTTGGGTTGGAATTGCTTTGGGCATCGGGCTACAACTCCATTACATATTTATTTTTCTTATTTTTACAGCCATCATTTGGTTTTGTATGCTCGGAAGATCAATAAAGCATATACATTTCTATGTGCTAGGAGTCATTGGGTTTCTTTTAGGATATTCACTGTTTCTTGCTTTTGAAATTCGACATGGTTTTCCTAATACACAATCTATAATTCGTTTTGTTCTAGAAGGAAAAGGTACAGGATTTTCCTATGTTACTTTTTTTCATACAGTTACAGAAGTAGTATTTCGATTGTTTGGTCGTCTCGTGCTTCGGCTACCTGAAGGTGTGGCCTGGGGGAATTATCCGCGTTGGATTATTACCTCTTGGATTACAAGTACAAATTTATTTATTGTCATTTCTCTCTTATTAGTTAGTTTTATCCTGTATACATATATTTCAAGAAAAAAATGGACATTTATTCGTCTGTCTGTATCACGTGAGGTGTATCTTGGATGTTTATTGCTTCTTGTTTGGCTTATCGTTCCACTAGTTTTTTTCGGTTTATATCAAAAAGCTATTTATGATTATTATTTTGGTATATTATATCCCTTACCTTTTCTCTATGTAGGGATTATTGTTTGGGTTATTTCTAAAATAAAATATGGATATATTGTTGCCGGAATAATTTGTATCTCTCTGATCTACCTCAATTGGCAGGGGAGACCATTTTTATATCCTCCAAATAATCAACTCGCGCAAACGAAACGAATCGCAGCAACTGCTTTTGAAAAGGCAGAAGGAAAACCATATAATTTTGCGCTCATTGCTGACCGAAACTCAGATCATGCATTTAGATATTTTTTTGAAATATGGGGAAATCCTCCAGTAACGATATTACCTGTCGATCAGGACAGAGAGCGTAAAACAGTCACTTCTCAGCTCATCGTTATGTGTGATAATTTGACCTGTCAACCACTCGGACATCCATTATGGGAGATCGCTGGATTTGGAAGATCAGAAATTGTTGGTTCTTGGGATGTTCCCTTTGTACGCATCTATAAACTTATTCACTATAAAGAAGGTGTTTAAATTGTATGAAAGATATATTTTTATCAATAGTTATTCCAGCATTTAATGAGGAAACCAATATTCGTCTGGGAGCACTTGATAAAGTTTCTCGTTATCTTGATCGACAAACATATACATGGGAAGTGGTTATAGTCAATGATGGTAGTAGCGACAAAACACAGCAACTCATTGACGAATTTAACAAAAATAATTCACATTTTCGTATGATTCATAATCCACATCAAGGAAAAGCTGCGACAGTTATAACTGGTATGCTTGAAGCAAAAGGGAATATTGTATTATTTACGGATTTAGATCAAGCGACACCAATAGATCAAATTGAAAAACTTCTTCCCTGGTTTAATAAAGGATCAGACATTGTGATAGGGTCTCGTTATTCTAGGCGGGAAGGAGCTCCTTGGTTACGGCGCACTATGGCGTATGGCTTTATATTGCTAAGGCGTATGGTGTTAGGAATTTCAGGTATTCAAGATACTCAGTGTGGATTTAAGGCATTTCAAAGGGATGTAGCGAAAAAAATTTTTCAACGTCTAAAACTGTATGGTCATATGCATACAGTCAGCGGTTCGATGGTTACCGCAGGGTTTGATATTGAATTATTGTATATTGCTAAAAAATTAGGATATAAAATAAAGGAAATTCCTGTTGAATGGCATTACGTAGAAACTCGCCGGGTCAATCCATTGAAAGACTCGTGGCAAGGATTAATGGACATAATTCATATTCGTATAAACTCCTGGAAAGGAGTCTATAGATAACCTTAGTTTAAGGTTCATGTTATTTTTTCATGCAAAAAAAAGATATCCCATCTCGTCTGCTATTTGGTTCGTTCGTTTTTGCCGCGATATCTCTTTTTTTGTTCTCCTACACACAAGTCGATTTAAATTTAACACTATCTCGCGTTAGCATTTTCCAAACGATTGAAAAATCATTTCAATATATTGGATATTTCAAGCGTCCTCTCGCAACAAGTCTTTATGTTGGAATTCTTGGTGTATTTTATATTTTGTATTGGTATATATTGCATGAAATACACAAGGGAAAAATATCAGAAAAGTTTTTATGGAAGATTATCATTTTTATTTCCCTAATACTCCTTTTTTCTTATCCGGCGTTTTCCTATGATTTTTTTAACTACATGTTTACCGCAAAAACAGTCCTTGTCTATCACAAAAATCCTTACGAAGTAATCCCACTACAATTTTCTGGCATTGAACCCTGGCTTACATTTATGCGTTGGACACATTTACCGAGTGCCTATACTCCACTTTGGATACTTATGACGCTACCGGCATATCTATTCGGATTTGGATTTTTTCTTTTAACGCTTTTCAATATTAAAATTTTAGTAATTGGGTTTTATTTATTAACTGTATGGGCAATAGGAAAGATTCTTGAAATTGAAGATGAAAAGCGAAAAATACTTGGTATGGCAATATTTGCTCTCAATCCACTTATTATCATAGAAAGTTTAGTAAGTAGTCACAATGATATCGTAATGATGGGGTTTGCTATGACGTCAATAGTTTTGTATATGCAACAAAAAAAACTTCGCTCATTTCTTCTTCTTGCAGCCTCCGTTGCCCTAAAGCTAATGACTATATTTCTTATTCCTGTTTATTTTTTGAGATGGAATAGACTGTATGCATTTATCGCTATATTAGTAGGGTTTCTTTTTGTTTGTTCTCAAAGAGAAGTTTTACCATGGTACTGGGTTTGGGTGATGCCCTTTGTCGCACTTTTACCTAAACGAAAAAACATAACAATTATAGCGACATTTGTGTCTCTTGGTTTGTTGCTTCGATATGCACCGTATCTCTACTATGGACATTGGGATGCACCCGTGCCTACCATCAAGTTTTGGGTTACACTTATGCCTGTCGTAGTATCTCTATGTTTCCTCCTTATTTTCAGATTGAAAGATCGCAGGTCAAAGATAACTTCAAATTAGAAAATTTCTCGGTCTGCTATCATTTTACGTTAAATTGTGGTATAAAAAGCATAGTCTAATATCGCCTTGAGTGATGGGAAGCAATGAGACGAATGGTCAGATATGCGTCTTGAAGCTGGGATCCTTCACTAATTATAACCGGCCAAGACAGGGGGGCCGGTTTTTTGGTATTTATATATGACTAAAATATTTTCCTGGGCATTCTTAGGCATAGTAATTGCGTTTTTCATTTTTTTCTCGAGCATTGTTGCGTTTGTTACTGACTGGTGGTGGTTTTCTGAAGTTGGCTTTACTGAAATCTTCATCAAATCACTCGGCACGAAGGTTATTCTTGGTCTCACGGTTGGCTTTTTTGCCGCCGCATTTCTTCTGACGAACTTTCTGGTCGCATTACGTTCAAACATTCCCTGGATGTTGACTATTCCCGAAGCTCTCATTGGCCAGCCTTTGAGTCTGAATGGTCGGATAGTTAAAAAACTTGGTATTGCTATTTGTGTTGCCGTGTCTTTTTTTATTGGCCTGGTCGCAGCTGCCAGCTGGCAGGATGTCTTAAAATTCTTAACCGCCACCCCATTTGGCCAAACCGATCCACTGTTTGGCCGTGATATAAGCTTTTACGTATTTTCCCTTCCAGTCTACTCTCTGGGCTTGGGACTTCTACGATTTCTTGTTTTATTGTCGCTTATTATAAGCGGATCTATCTATCTACTTCGCGGCAGCCTAAATCTCTCTGCTCTTTTGGGTAAGTTCGATCTTGACAGAGTATCGAAACAACTCGGCGGGCCACCTGTCAAATTGGTCAAACATGCTCAAGTCGATCAAAAGGCAAGACTCCATGTAGGAATTCTTCTCTCCCTTTTTCTGGTAACTGTGGCAATTGGTACCTATCTTTCCCTTTATAACCTCCTCACCGCCCAAAGCGGGCCGGTATTTGGCGCAGCGTTTACTGATGCAAACGTGATGATCCCCATCATAAAAATTTCCGTTTTTGTCTATGGGATTTCCGCCGTTCTGGCCTTGTTTTATGGAATCAGCGGAAACATTTCACCGCTCGTGGGTACCATCTCCCTCACTGTTGTGGTAGCATTGGTTTCCGGCATAGTTCCAGGCGTCTTCCAAAAATTAGTCGTTGCTCCCAATGAACTTACCAAGGAAACACCGTTTATTACACATAACATTGCAGCCACCCGTAAGGCGTATGGGTTGGATAAGATTGAAGAACGGGAAATTGCAGCGGATAAGCCCATTACCGCATCTGACATCGCAGCGAATAATCTGACGATAAAAAATGTACGGCTTTGGGACAGGGCGCCGCTTCTTTCTACTTTTTCGCAAATCCAGGAAATCAGAACCTACTACGAGTTTGCGTCTGTGGATAATGACCGTTACATCATAGATGGGGAAGTGCGCCAAATCATGCTTTCCCCAAGGGAACTGGCTTCCGACAGTCTCCCTAACAAAGCGTGGATTAATGAGCGGTTGACGTTTACCCACGGCTACGGCATTGCTGCCGGACCGGTAAATCAAGTTACCCCCGAGGGATTACCCGTGCTTTTTGTCAAAGATCTGCCACCCAAATCGGAAGTCAAGGAATTGGCTATAACCAGGCCGGAAATTTACTACGGAGAGATTCTTAACAATTATGTCGTCACGAAGACAAAATCTAAAGAATTCGATTATCCCAAAGGAGAAGAAAATGTGTACACCACCTATGCCGGACGCGGCGGAGTGGAACTCAATTCCCTGGTACGTAAGCTCCTCTACGCGTTTCGTTTTGGCTCGCTTAAAATGCTTTTATCCGGCGACATAACGGGCGAAAGTCGTATTCTTTATAACCGGAATGTAAAAGAGAGAGTGGCAAAAGTTGCGCCGTTTTTAACGTACGACCGGGACCCTTATTTAGTCGTTGCCGAAGGCAAACTCTATTGGATCATCGACGCATACACGTCAACTGACAGGTACCCGTATTCCCAGCCATTGCCACTAAACGGCAGCAAGGTTAATTACATCAGAAGCTCAGTGAAAGCGGTAGTGGACGCGTATGACGGATCAGTGAGTCTATATCAAGCTGATTTAGAAGACCCGATTATCAAAACCTACGCCAAAATGTTCCCCAACATGTTCCGCCCGCTTTCTGACATGCCCAAGAGCCTTGTTCCTCATCTGCGCTATCCTGAAGACATTTTTTCCCTGCAAACTGCTGTCTATACGACGTACCACATGGATGATCCGCAAATCTTTTATAACAAAGAGGATCTGTGGGAAATACCGGCCATTGCCCAAGAAGGAGAGCAGCAGGCTGGCGGCAAGGTGCCCGCAATGACGCCCCGCCACATGATCATGAAGCTCCCGGGCGAGAAGAAAGAGGAGTATATTCTGATGCTACCGTTTACACCAAGAGCCAAAGATAATCTTTCTGCCTGGATGGTAGCCAGAAATGACAACGAGCAGTACGGCAAACTGGTCGTCTACCGTTTCCCCAAGGATAAATTGGTATTCGGGCCGAAACAAGTCATTGGCCGGATCAACCAAGACGCGGAAGTCAGCCGGCAGATCTCCCTTTGGGATCAGCGCGGCTCTGCCGTCATCCAGGGATCACTTCTGGCTATCCCAATTGAGGAATCGCTCCTTTATGTCCGACCACTCTATCTCAAGGCAGATACCGGTAAAATCCCCGAACTCAAACGTGTCATTGTCGCCTATGAAAACAAGATAGTTATGGAGGAGACGTTGGAGCAAGGGCTAACCAGGCTCTTTGGCACCGGCACCGGCCAACAAGCCAAGCCGGCAGGAGTAACAGTTCCTTCAGTACTACCGCCTGTCACGAGTGGCGAGAATCTCACCAAACAGGCAGCAGAGACGTATGATGCTGCCCTCCGCGCCCAAAGAGACGGCGACTGGGGCAGATACGGAGAGGAAATCAAAAGATTGGGTGAGATTCTAAACAAACTTCGACTATGAACGTAAAAAAGTTGTTGACTATTATCATCATAACGCTGGTGATACTGAGCTTTTTGCCCTCCCTGTTTATGGCATACTAAAGAACATATGTATAAGGTAAAAAACGCGAACACAGAAGTTGAAAAAAACTACTCGAAAAAGAAATTTATCCTAAAACTACACCAGCTGATCAAGAACCTTGAAAGCAGACGGGATTATGTAGTCCAAATTAGGAACAACCGAGTTCGAATACCCCAGCGCGTAAAATTTTATATCGAACACGAACGAGAAAATGACAGCGAAGAAGTAGAGTTTTCTATAAGATGGAAAAAACAGCGAAAGTGACCGTAAGATATGATCTTAATCACTATCGCAAGAAAAATACTGGTATCTATAGCGCCGCTGGCGTTTTTTTGGATTCAAGCTTGGTAAGCATCTCATCTGCCACTTTCATATAAAGCTCAGGATGAGCGCCTATTTCACCATGTGCTCCCCGGACAGAGAGAAAGCCGTCCAGCATACCATCTTTTACTATCTTCTGCATCTGTTCCATGGGAAATGCCGGGTCATCCCCACCACTTATTACAACAATGCCGATTCCCTTATTGTGAAGATAATAAAGCATGTTGTGAATTTGACTATCAGCAAGATCTCTGCCTTCTTTAAGCGCTCGTATGGGGTTTTTTGCAAAATATATTATAGCCTCTCTTACTGCAGTCTCTGTAACCTCTTTTTGTCTACCAAAACCTGCGAGTAAGCGGATAAAAGTATCTTCCCCCATGAGACCTGCGGGTCCAAAAAGAACTATGTTTCGGAATAACTCTGGACGGATGGTTGCGGCGATTACAGTGTTTACAGCGCCATCGGAGTGCGCAATAACATCTGTTTTTTCGATGCCTATCTGCTCGAGGACTCCAAGAATGTTTAGCGCTCTGCGCCATTGTTCGGGGGGATACTTTTGACCAATCTCACGCTGAGTTGCGCTCATATTATCTCCGAGACGCGGGTGATTAAAAGCCACAACCCGACGGCCGCGTTGAGCCAATGTCTCGATAGCCGTCTTGTAAGTTTTGATTGTACATCCCCAGCCAGGAGCAAAGAGAACAGGTTTCTCGCTTTTGGGCGACAGTGGGTGTATATCAACAGCTTCAGCCGTTCCACCCGCAACCTCAAATTTTTTCACTCTACCAAATTGCTTTTCTAAAAAGCCTTTTTGTTGGATTGCTGGTTCGGAGGCCAAAGATTCAGACATAGGAATGTGTAAGTATTATATCAAGTCCACCTAGTGGGTACATTAGTTCTAAACCAAAGTGCAAAGCGGGAACAAACTGATATACTACAAGAGCTATGACGAGTGGGCATGTGGCTATCTTTCAGGGCAAACAAATTCGTCGGGTAATCCATAACAATGAAAGGAAGCGAGGTCGTGACATTTTTGTCACGGACTGAAATTAAAAGCTTCTGAAGGATAAAAATGTTGCTATTGAACATAATCAGGAGAGTGTTGTTGCCCTTGGTGCCTTTGGCACTTATTTACGTATTGAGGAAAGTCGTTAAGACGCAACCACTTCCTAAAAGGAAATCTCACACGGCTGGTTTTGACCCGAGCAAGATTGTAGAAGGAGAAATTGTGGAGGAGAAAAAATGAAGACTGGTTTTCCCGCCACGATAAGACCAATGCTCATTGTAGGCACCACGCTTGCCGTTGTCCTTGGGTTATTGTTTCTTCTTTTTCGCATACTCCAGCCATTTCTCTTCATATTTCTCGCCGCCTTCATTCTCACCGTATTCTTACATCCGCTTTTTGAGTATTTGCAGCAAAAATTGAGGTTGTCCAAGCCAATCTCCGCGATTACCTCAATATTTGTATTTATTCTTGCCGTATCCATACCTTTTTCAATTATTATCACGCTCCTTGTTGACGAGACGAGAGACGTACTTGCCTTTATTGGCGCCAACGCCGGAGTAAGAAATGAATTGACACAAGCGGTCTACGGTTACCTTAATCAGTGGGGAATTTCTACCAAAAACATCGAGCTTGAGGTCAATACATATGTCGTTACTTCACTTCGCTTTCTCTCAGCCAGTTTAACCGCCATACTCTCACAAACCTTCGGATTTATTCTTAACAGTCTGCTGACACTTCTTGTGACGTTTTATTTATTGATGCACAAAGAAGCTGTCAGTCACTATGTTTTTAGTGTCAACCCTTTACGTCAATCTGATACTGTGCGCTTGGTTTCCCGGGCTGCTGAAGTGATGACAGCAGCGATTCGCGGCAACATCATCGTCATTGCAATTCAGACGGTTTTAGGTGGTGTAGGATTTGCTATTTTTGGTCTTTCTTCACCGGTGCTTTTGGGAGTTTTGTATGGCGCCTCTTCGCTTATACCTGTGGTGGGAATTACTCTTGTTTGGCTTCCGGCAACAGCGTATTTCATAATAACTGGTAACCTCACAGGTGGTATCGGGATAGCCGCGTGGTGCATCATATCGAATCTGCTTATGGATAATGTTATTAGTCCCAAAATTGTGTCTGGGGGAACTCGTCTTCACCCTTTGTTTATACTGTTCGGCGTCTTGGGTGGAGTCCAGCTCTTTGGACTTTTTGGGATTATCCTCGGACCCACCATCATCGCTCTATCATTTATTGCTCTTGAAATGTACCGCCAATTACTTAAAGACAACACCTGAAACCACTCTTTGGGCGCACTCAAAAATTAGTTGTACACTTTTTCTTTTGTAGGTGCGCCACAAAGGGCCGTAATCCTAAATAATCGTAAGGATTATTTAGGAACGAGCCCTTTGAGTTTTCCAGATATGTACGAGGTAATAGTATTGATGGTCTTCCCAACGATTTCGGCAAGTGCCTCCCTGCTATTGAATGCATTATGTGGCGTAATGATGACGTTGTCTTTCGTAAGTAAGACATGATTGAGAAGCTGTGTCTTGAGATCGCATGTCTTAAGGAATTCGCGGGTAAGCAACTGGCGCTCCTCCTTCAAAGCGCTTTCTTCTTCCAGAACGTCAAGCCCGCAACCGGCAAGGATGCCTTGTTCAAGTGCCCAGAGGATGGCTTCGGTTTCCACAACGCCGCCGCGGGCGGTATTAACCAGAAAGCTTCCATGCTTGGCGAGCTTTATATTGTCTTTGTTGATGAGGTGGCGTGTTTCAGTAGTGAGCGGTACGTGAATGCTCACAACATCTGCTGACCCAAGCAGATTCGGCAAATCAACGTAGGTGATACCAAGCGTGTTTTCCAGTTCAATCTTTGGTGTTCTCGTATGGACGATGACACCCATGTCAAACGCACGTGCCAGTTCGGCGACGCGCATGCCGATAGACCCAAGACCAACAACACCCAGCGTTTTGCCTGCCAGCTCAAAACCGCGGAGCCCATCAAGGGTAAAGTTGCCGCGGCGGGTCCGCTCAACAGAAGAAACAATCTTTCGGGATAACGCAAGGATGAGCGCAAACGTGTGCTCCGCTATCGTATTGATCCCATAGGCGGGTACGCTCCGGACTGCAATGCCGTTTTCCGAGCAATACGCACGATCGATATGGTCAACGCCGGTTGAGCGTGTGGCAATGAGGGTCAGTTTGGGCAATTGTGACAGAACGTCACGAGAGAGCTTGGAGTAAATAAATGATGAAAGAACCTCCGCGTCTTTATGGCGTACTAACGTAGTACGGTCAAGCGGTTCGGAAGAAAAGGAAAGAGTGTGGTCGCCAAGGGCCTGCTCAAACAATTCTTTTTCCCAGGTTTCCGTTTCGAAAAAAGCGATGTTCATACGCTAAGGGCTCGTTCCTAAATAATCGTTACGATTACTTAGGATTACGGCCCTTTGTGGCGCATCTACCAATGAAACAGTATACAAGTTATTTTTAAATGCGCCCTAACACCCCAGTTCTCCTGCCCGGCAAGGAGAAAATGTATCAATGATTATAGGCTTACCGGGTTCCTTACCTGATGCTACATAATCCTTGACGTTCGTGGGCGTTTCCCCATCATGGTTCCACAGACTCCAAAAATACCGCCATTCGTTCCAACCCACACCCAAGTGCTTCACGTATATATCATGTTCCGCCAACAGTTTACCAATTTTTCTGCCGGTCATGCACGGCATGCTGTAGCAGTAGACGATCACGTCTTTGCCTTGTTTGGTAAGCTCGCGGAAGGAGCCAATGATCCTTTCCCGTTCTTCTTTTTCTGTATCAAGGGAGATGGACGTATTCGGATTTTTATACGCAGGAATATTTAACGCGCCCACGATATGCTCCGTCTCATACTCCTCAGCACTTCTGACATCGACCAAAATATACCGTTGTTCACCCTTATCCATCATGTTGCGCAGTCCGTGAGGGCTTACATATACTGCGCTCTCCGTCCGATAGAAATCACGGATGAGTTTTTTTTGTGTCGGCGACTGTGTCTGTAATAAGAAGAACGTAGCGATACTACCGCTTGCCGCGCCAATACCTGCAGATAATATGAATAAAAATATAGTTCTCATCGTACCTTATATTATACAATACGGGAGTGACGCGTAAGGAGTTTGAAGTGCTCGTTTCTGAAGTGCTGGAAAGTATGCCGGAGGAGTTTTCCCGGCAATTGGACAATGTGGAGGTCGTGGTGGAAGCATGGCCAAGCAAGGATGACCTCCAAAGCGTCGGTGCAGGAGCCGGCGTGACCCTCTATGGCCTGTATCGGGGGGTGGCAAAGACGAAGCGGTCAAACTACAGCGGGGTGCTGCCCGACAAAATCGTCATATACGCCGGGCCGATCCTGGCGCATTTCGGCGACAATCCGGATGTGGTGAAGGCTCAGGTCAGGAAAACGGTGCTGCATGAAATCGGACACCATTTCGGCATGAGCGAACAAGAGGTTCGCCGCGCACAAGACACACGATCTGGAGCTACAGCTCTATGACATTAAAGCGTTTTTGCAGATAATCGCTCCCGATATTGATAGCGGTAATTCCATTGATCAATGCTTTTTTCTTCTGATGGGTATGCCCGCAGAAAACATATTTTATTTTGGGAAAAGATTGGATGATTTTGCCTGTTTCCACACTTCCGGAAAAAGCGGTCAAAAAATTATCTGTTGACGTATGGGTTGTCCGCAGTAGTTGCCGAAAAGGTACGTGGTGAACAGCACAAATAATTGTATCTGCCTGTTTGCTCACCAGTGCTAAATGTTGCTTGAGCCTTCGGTTGACTCTTTTTGTAAAAGCATCATCACTCATTCCTGGATGCACATAGAGTCCATCGTTCCAAGAGACAACTCCGGGCCAATCTTTACGCACATAATAGTCTTGAGGAATCGGCTTCTCCGGATTTTTGAAAGAGTAATCATACCAACCAATACTACCGACAAAACCAATTTTATTTTTAAAATAGGGTTTTTGGTCAAGAGAATGAAAGCCGTATTGTTTGACTATTCGTGGCAATATCTTCTCGTATATTTCCAATGAATTTGATCCGTGTGTCCACAAGTCATGATTTCCTGCCACAAAGAGTTTGTCACCTTTAAATGGGGCAAATAATGTTAGGCATTCAACCAGAAGTTGTGTATCAAAAGCAAACGTATCACCAACGAGAAGCAGAACATCAGCATTTGTCCTTATGATTTTTTTAACAAAATTTCTGACTATTCTCTTGTTGTTACCAACGCCGTAGTGAATGTCTGCGGTGACAATAATTTTCATGGGTTACGCTAAATCGATTGTACTAGAGTCTCGCAAATTTTGATACATTCGACGGCGCCAAACTCTGGGCTCTCCTTCGACAGGCTTTAGGATGGTGAGCGAAGTCAAAAAACCATAGTCCGGACACAAAAAAAGCGCCGCTTCCTAGGTTGATTAGCTTGTCTCACGAACTCGTATTTAGGTATACTTCGATAGCACGGTTTGACTCAGTATATACCCATCTAACCAGCTTTTTCGCCCCTTCGGGCTGCAAACCTGAATAAGATGGGTATATAATCGATATATATGGCTCGTACAAAAGCTGGATGGGGGATGGTTCTCCTTATTGCTTTCATATTCCTGGGCACGTACTTCGCAAGTCGCCTTACAAATCTCACTAAAATTCCTATTTTTACCGATGAGGCTATCTATATCCGCTGGTCACAAATTGGCGCGCAGGATGCTAATTGGCGCTTTATCTCCCTTACTGACGGCAAACAGCCCATGTTTACCTGGGTCATGATGGTATTATTGAAGATTTTACCTGGGGACCCGCTTTTTATCGGAAGACTTCCGTCTGTCCTATCAGGGGCTATGAGTGTCATAGGTTTATGGTTTTTATCGTATGAGTTGTTCAAAAATCGACGCATAGCATATGTGTCGAGTCTGCTATATATCATTTCGCCGTTTAGTTTCGTTTACGATCGAATGGCTTTATATGACAGTATGGTTGCGATGTTTTCGATTTGGAATTTCTATATCGGAATTCTTTTAGTAAAAACTCTCAGACTTGATGTAGCGCTTATTCTTGGAATGGCGCTTGGAGCGTCGATGTTAAATAAAACTTCTGGTTTTTTGAATTTATATATGCTGCCAGGCACATTGCTTCTTTTTGACTGGAAATCTCCCAGTCGTCTCAAGAGACTTATTGTCTGGATATTGTTGCTTGGAATTTCTGCAGTTATCTCCCAGGGGATATATAGTGTTTTGCGCCTTACACCGTTATTTCATATGATTACTCAAAAGGATGCGCTTTTTGTGTATCCATTTTCAGAATGGATCAAACATCCGTTTACTTTTTTTGAAGGAAATATAAAGGGACTTTTGGACTGGGTTATTCATTATCCTACTGTACCGGTATTTATAGCATCGCTTTTCCCTCTTTTAATATTTTGGCAAAAGACACGAGAGAAATTACTTCTTTATGGTTACTGGCTTGCTCCCTTTGTTGCTCTTGCTCTATTTGGTCGAGTACTTTATCCACGATTTATTTTTTTTATGACTATGCCACTTCTGATTACAGCATCTTTGACTATCGATTGGATAATTCGTAAATTCCATAGGTCATTATTCAGCATCTGCTTGCTACTTATTATTTTTATTCCAAGTATGCTTACTGATTATTACCTTTTATTTGATCCTGTCCATGCGCTCATTCCTCAGGCAGATCGGGGTCAATATATAAATGACTGGCCAGCGGGCTGGGGAGTGAGAGAGGTAAATACCTATTTATTAGAAGAATCAAAAAAAGGACCTCTGGCTGTTTTTACCGAAGGAACGTTCGGTCTTTATCCATATGCCATAGAAATTTATCTCGTAGATAAACCAAATATTAAGATTCATGGTATATGGCCATTGCCAAATGAAATTCCAGATGTGGTAGTAGAAAGTGCACTTCAAAAACCGACATACGTCGTCATAGATCAAACGGCCACAACACCCTTATGGCCTCTTGAGTTGATTGCAACATACACAAAAGGACTACGAATTGACAGAAAGATGAGGCTTTACAAAGTTATTTTACCAAAAGAAGCGATTGATACGATAATGAATACTAAAGAGAACAGGGAAGCTTCTTTATGAACATTTTGGGAAAGAAAACGAAATGGTATGTAGGGATAATCCTGGCTTCCTTTTTTATACTTTGGCCACTTTTGAGGCGCGGGTTTTATATCTCCGACGATGGAGAATGGATGGTAATTCGACTATCTGCATTTTATCAAAGCTTAGCAGAAGGTCAGTTTCCAGTACGATTTTTAGGTCGACTTAACCATAGCTATGGTTATCCAGTTGCAAATTTTCTTTACCCAGGATTTCTCTATATAGGTTCGTTTCTTCATTTTATAGGATTTACTTTTGTTGATTCTATTAAATTAATTCTTGGGTTTTCTACATTAGGGAGTGCTATTTTTTTGTTTGAATGGTTGACATTTCATGTCAGCATACCCGGAGCATTTCTAGGTAGTATAAGTTTTTTATTTGCTCCATATTTATTTTATGATTTATATTCTCGGGGATCTGTCGGAGAGATATTGGCTTTTTTTGCTGTTAGCGTTGCTTTATATAGTATAGACGCGAAGAAGCGATGGCTTTTTCCATTAACTATAGGTTTACTTGTACTAAGCCATAATACTCTCGCACTTTTATTTTTGTTATTTTTACTTTTTTATATTCTCTTCTTTCATGCACGCAATCTATTGCTTCCTATGCTTATAGGCATCGGTTTATCTTCTTTTTTTTGGATTCCGGCATTATCAGAAATATCACTAGTGCGATTTGATAGTTTGAGTATTTCCAATCCCGTAGACTATTTTATATCAAAAGAATCAATATGGCTTATAGGATTACCAAATATTATAGCCTTTTATCTACTTATAACATCCAAAAAGAAAAAGGTAGCAATCGTAGTCTTTATGATAGTATTTTTTATTATTTTTACGTGGTTAGCCACATCATTATCAAAGCCAATGTGGTCTATGCAACTTCTTAAAAACTTCTTTCAATTTCCATTTAGGATGCTTGCAGTATCGCTTATTACTGGATCGTTTCTTATAGCGTCGGTTATAAATATTTCAAAGAGAAATCGTTTATTGTTGTCAATCTTTTTTATTGGTTTTGAATTCATAGTGTTGTTGCCTCGATTCATGCGTATTTCTTTTGTAGAACGTCCAGAAGGATACTATGCGACCAATGAAGCAACGACAACTGTAGCCAATGAGTATATGCCCAAATGGGTCCGTGATATTGCCATCGAAAGAACCTCTGATAGACTTATTGTCTATAGAGGTAATGCAAAGATTCATTCAGGAACAATAAGTACTCAGAAAATTGATGTTTTGCTTGATGTACAAGAAGAAAGTGTCATTCAATTAAATACAATCTATTATCCAGGGTGGGGGATAACCATAGATAATATAGCCCAGGAGATTTTATATCAAAATCCACAAGGACTTATGCAGGTAACAGTCCCAGCGGGTACGCATCGTCTTCATGCTGAATTTCGAGAAAATATACCACGATTTTTGGCAGATTTAACAAGTGTAATTAGTTTGATTGGATATGGAATTTACGTAATAAAAATCAACAGAATCCACGTATGAATATAAGAAGATATTTAATACCCCTTATCTTGATTATATTTGTTGGTTTTGGGAGTATTAGACCTTTATTAAATTCTGGTTTTTTCCCGATGCATGATGATACACAAGTAGGTAGAGTTGTCGTTATGGGAAAAGCTCTTCGTAATGGTCAATTTCCAGTCCGATGGGTAAATGACCTAGGATATGGATATGGATACCCGATTTTTAATTTTTATGGACCATTGCCATATTACGCCGGTGGAAGTCTTTATGCATTAGGTGTATCCGGACTTGACTCAACGAAAATTATGATTGCAATTGGTGTGATCGGTAGCGCAATGACATTTTATGTATTTCTTCTTCCCTTTCTAGGGATTACAGCTTCTTTTGTAGGAGCAATATTATACCTTTATGCACCGTATCATGCGGTGCAAACATACGTTCGGGGTGCAGTCGGAGAATTATGGACGTCGATATTTTTTCCTTTATTTTTATTTGGATTACTTTCATATCAAAGAAAATTATCTAATCGATTGGCAATACTTCTGGGAAGCGTTGGACTTACCGGTATCATACTTTCTCACACGATTATTGGTTTTGTTACTGTATTTTTGGTAGGTATTGGTCTCGCTATATATTCGATAATTCTGTTATTTCAAAATCGATTTTCACATATAATTTTTTATATTTTTCAGGATAAAATTTTTCGTATATATATATCAATTCTATTTCTTGGTCTTGCTTTATCCGCCTTTTTTTGGATACCTGCAATATTTGAAATGAGTTCTACCGCGGTTCAGGCTCAAATCGGTTTAACAACAGCAAATTATAAGGATCATTTTGTGTGTCTTTCTCAGTTGTGGAATTCCCCGTGGGGATTTGGTGGATCGATACCGGGCTGTATCGATGGTTTATCGTTTAAGTTAGGGAAAATACATATATTACTTGCAATTGTATCTCTCATTATTTGGTTTTGGAATAAGGATAGAAACAAACTCAGTCGAGGAATTTTTCTTTATGCTTCAATCATAACAATAGTTTCTATATTTTTTATGTTACGTATTTCAGAACCGATTTGGTCAATTATTCCGGGATTTTCCTATATTCAATATCCATGGAGATTTCTTGTTTTTAGCATGCTTGGTTTATCAATGCTTGGCGCATATAGTGTTTCTACTGTACAACATCGATTTGTACGCGTTATCTTATGCTTGGTTATTACCCTAGTAGTCTTTACGATAAATAGTAAAGTCTTTTCACCTCAGTATATCTATAATAGAGCTTCCCAGGAATTTGAAAATGAGAAAGAGCTTAAATGGCGGGTATCAAAGATTTCTGATGAGTATCTTCCTCCGGATTTTACCCGTCCAACTACTATCGATGGTATTGCTCAAAATTTTATAGAGCAAAAGGAAACTAGATCAATTGAAACGGTGATACATACAGAAACATATACAAAAGTATTTATCGCTCTCGCACTGGATGAAAATGTACGACTTGCACAAGCATATTTTCCGGGATGGAAGTATTTCATTGATGGAAAGCAAATATTCCCATCCATCGCAGATGGAAGACCAATACTGTCTATTGCAAGAGGAGAGCATGTTCTTGAGATACAATTTATAAATACATGGGTTAGATCAGTTGCAAATATTGTAAGTATTGTGGCAATTATTGGAGCACTTTATTTTAGTTCATATGGGAAAAAATCCATCACTTGATATCGTCATACCGGTTTATAATGAAGCAAAAGATTTAAAGAAAAGCATTGATACGCTTTCGCGTTATCTTGTAGGTAATTTGCATGATTTCACTTGGAATATTGTGATAGCTGATAATGCTTCAACAGATGATACACTTGCCATAGCTTGCGACATAAGTCGGAAAATAAAACATGTTAAAGTAGTCCATCTGGATTTAAAAGGAAGAGGTCGTGCAGTGAAATACGCCTGGCAACATAGTCAAGCTGATATCGTATCTTACATGGATGTTGATCTATCTACTGATCTAAAACACTTTCCTGCCCTCGTACGATCTCTTCTTCGTGGATATGATATTGCCATAGGGTCTCGCAATACTAAAGGTGCTCGTGTTTACGGTCGAAATCTCATGCGTACAGCTACCTCTAAAGGATATATTTTACTTATAAAGCTACTTTTTTGGATACATTTTACTGATGCGCAATGTGGTTTTAAGGCAGTGACTCGACGGGTTGTAGATACGTTAGTTCCGAAAGTTGTTGATAACGAATGGTTTTTTGATACAGAACTTCTTTTAGTAGCGGAGAAAATGGGATATCGAATTTATAACGAGCCAGTAACGTGGATAGATAATCCTGGATCAACAGTAAGGGTATTAAGCACTATAAAAGGAGACCTTTTGGGATTAAAGCGGTTATTTTTTACTCATCCCTGGGAGTAATACGAATATGCAGGAGATTGTAACTATCGACGCGATTAAAAAAAAATCCCTTTCCGGAGTTATTGCGTTGACATCAAGGACATTTGTTTTACAACTTATTGCTTTTAGCGCAACATTTCTTCTAACTATTTTTTTAAGTCCTGCTATTTTTGGTATTTTTTATGTGGTATCGGCTGTTATTTCTTTTTTAGGATATTTTTCTGACATTGGCCTTGCTGCTGCCCTTATCCAAAAAAAAGAAGCGTTAAATGAAGATGATCTACGTACGACATTTACCATCCAGCAAGTCTTAGTAGGACTGGTTGTCATTCTAGCATTTATAGTCGCGCCATATATCGGAACATTTTATCATCTCGATAGTTCTGGGTTATTATTACTTCGGGTACTCATTGTTTCATTTTTTTTATCATCGCTGAAAACAATACCTTCGGTTCTTCTTGAGCGAAATCTTGAATTTCAGAAGCTTGTTTTACCACAAATTTTTGAGACTCTTGGATTTTATATCGTTGCTGTTGTATTAGCCTGGAAAGGATTTGGTGTTACCAGTTTTACATGGGCAGTGATGACGCGTGGGATAGTTGGCCTTGTAGCAATATATGTTGTTTCTCCATGGAAAATATCGTTTGGTATATCAAAAAGTGTCGCATATAGATTACTTCGATTCGGACTACCATTTCAGGTCAATTCATTTCTTGCCCTTATCAAGGACGATCTTTTGACAGTTGTCTTAGGTAAAATGCTACCCTTTGCTCAAGTGGGGTATATTGGTTGGGCAAAAAAATGGGCAGAGATACCGCTTCGACTTATTATGGATAGTATTGTACGTGTAACGTTTCCAGCATTTTCACGCCTTCAACATGATAAGGAACTGCTTGGAAAAGCTATCGAAAAAACACTCTTCGGGTTATCCCTTACAATATTTCCGATCTCTGTTGGTCTTCTCTATTACGTAGGGCCATTAGTGCGATTAATACCCCGTTATGAAAAATGGGAGCCAGCACTTATGAGTTTTTATTTGTTTGCTATCGCCTCAGCGGTTGCAAGCTTATCGACACCTCTAACGAATGCACTCAATGCCGTCGGAAAAATTAAAACGACATTGTATCTTATGGTCCTTTGGACTACGAGCACATGGATACTCACATTATTTCTTGTTCATTTGATCGGATTTAATGGAGTTTCTTTATCGTTATTACTTATTACATCAACCATTATACTTGTCGTACATCTCGCTAAGCGTATATCGTCATTTTCATTTTTTATAAGTATTCGTGTTCCCTTTTTAGGAGCTGTGACGCAAGCTATTGCATATTCATTGATTCAATCGATTTTTCCGGCAGGGATTGTATGGCTTATTCTTTCGGCTTCTTTGGGTGTTATACTCTATATGTGTACTGTTTGGGCTTTTGAACGTAACAGAATAGTGCAATTACTTAGGCAATTCTCATTATGGAAACGATAACAGTAGTTATCTCAGCAAGAAATGAAGAGACAAAGATTGGTCGATGTCTTTCTTCGGTTCATCAATTGGCGGATGAAATTATTGTAATTGATAACGAATCAAGTGATCAAACACATGCTATAGCAAAGCAATTCACATCTCTGATATTTGAAAGAAAAAATAATCTCATGCTCAATGTAAATAAAAATTATGGATTTTCAAAAGCAAAAAGCGACTGGATATTATCTCTTGATGCAGACGAAGTAATTCCTTTGGAACTGTCGAAAGAAATTAAAACAATCTTAGCACAAAGCAATAATCATGTGAGTCAAATCTATGGATATTGGATAGCCCGTAAAAATATACTTTTTGGGAAATGGATCCAACATGGGTTATGGTGGCCTGATGAGCAACTTCGTCTATTTCGTCGCGGAAGAGGAAGCTTTCCCTGTCAACATGTTCATGAATATATTAATGTTGATGGACCTACTGCTCATCTTGCGAATGCTTTCGTACATCATAATTACGAAACAATATCTCAATTTATTTACAAAATGGATACAATTTACACTGAAAGTGAGGTTGTAAAATTGATAGATTCAAAGTATCAACTCGCATGGTATGACGCGTTACGTTTTCCGATATCTGACTTTATTAAAATATATTTTGCTCAAGCCGGATATAAAGATGGCCTCCATGGACTAGTATTGAGCATGTTGCAGTCGTTTTATTCTTTTATCGTATTTGTTAAGCTTTGGGAACGACAAAAATTTAAAACATTTGACATATCTGTTGATGACGTGAGCAATGAAATGCAAAAATCTGTTAAAGATTTTCGATATTGGATAATTTCAGTTCACATACAAAATAGTCATTCGACTCTTACTCGCATATGGTACAAAATACTTCGCCGCCTATGTATCGTACCTATATCCAAGTAGTATTCGTATTTTTATTTCTCCTTATTGCAGTAAACATATTATTTCTTGATATTGTGGTATTTTCAGGTTTCAAACAAAAGGAACCAATAAGTGTTGTGGCAAATGCATTTCCTGTTGTTAACGACGCTTTATCATGTTCAAACGTGTGTCAATCTTTGATTGATAGACGTCTAGATACATTTCTTGCAACTCAATCATCTAAATTAGATCTACCACAGCCGAGCATTTTAAAAAATGAATCCAAAGAATTTTATATTCCATTAGGGGTTGGAATGACTCGTAGTAATCAGTACGCGGAGTTGTTTGGAGCTGAGGCGTCAATAGATAGTCGTAATTACGCAACTATAAAACAAGTAACTTTTGAAGTGTTTTTAAGAAATCCGACAGGTAATGGTCGTGTATATGCAAAATTGTTTAATGTGACCGATAAGCACGATGTTTGGTTTAGCGAAGTATTTATGGAGGGAGATAGTGTGACAAAGAAAGAAGCAAAGATTACTATTGATCCTGGGAATAAGCTTTATCGGGTTATGCTTCAATCTACTCTCGGGTATGACGCCTATGTAGATGCAGCCCGTGTCAAGATAGTTACACAATAAGTATGAATACAATGACCTGTGTCATTATTGTTACGTGGAATGGTAAGAATCAAGTGACAGAATGTCTTCAGTCTATATATTCGGCTAAACACGATAAAGATATGCACGTCTTTATTGTAGATAATGGTTCAGTGGATGGAACAACGAATGCTGTCAGGAAAAAATTTCCCCAAGTTACGTTGATACCTCTGCCGAAAAACTTGGGATTTACTGGTGGAAATAATGTAGGAATTAAGCAAGCATTAAGAAATGGTGCAGATTATATTTGGTTACTAAATAACGATACCAAAATCGAATCAAATGCCTTTTCAATCACTGGAGCATTTACTTATCCCCGCGTAGGGATAGCCGGATCAAAAATTTATTTTGCACCAGGTTATGAATATCATCTCGATAATTATACAAAGAATCAACAGGGAAAGGTGTTATGGTATGCGGGTGGTTTAATTGATTGGGATAATATGTACTCGTCTCACCGTGGAGTTGATGAGATAGATCATGGACAATATAATGCGATCGGTAAAACTGAATTTATAACAGGTTGTTCAATGATGATTTCAAAAGAAGTATTTGAAAAAATAGGATTTTTTGATGAACGGTTCTATCTATACTTAGAAGATGTAGATTTTTGTTTACGAGCAAAACAAATGGGATATAAACTACTTTATGTGCCGCAATCAATAATTTGGCATAATAATGCCGGTTCAAGCGCCGTTGGCAGTCAACTGCACCAATACTACATGACAAGAAACCGAATGCTTCTGGGATTTCGTTACGCGCCGGTGCGAACCAAGGTTGCACTTCTGCGTGAAGCGATGCGAAGTTTTGTAACCGGCCCTTCAGTAGTTAAACATGCTATAAAAGATTGGTTTCTAGGAAGATATGGAAAGCAATACAGTGATGGTACATTGCGGTAATATTGCTTTACTTGGCATGCACGTGCATTGCCAATAGAGCAATCTATGATACAGGTAAGCGCCATTGTCATTACCAGAAACGAAGAAGCGAGGATAGAAAAATGCCTGTCGTCCCTTGCGTGGATAGATGAGATTATCGTTGTTGATAACGGATCCACAGATAACACGCGGGAGGTCGCCAGGCAATACGGAGCGACGGTTATTTCCGCGGGAGACGTACGCGACTTTGCCAAGCTTCGTAATTTAGGTCGCGAGAAGGCTCACGGTGAATGGCTTCTCTATATCGATGCTGATGAGACGGTGACGGAAGAGCTTGCAAAAGAGATTAGAGAAGTCATCAGTCGTCAGTCATCAGTCGTCAGCGGTTATGAATTACGGAGGAAGAATTATTATTTGGGACATGAGTGGCCGGGAGATGAGCATATTCTTCGATTAATGCGTAAAGATGCACTTGAGCAGTGGCATGGGGAGCTTCATGAAACAGCTCGTGTCAAAGGAGAAATTGGGAGATTAGACAATCCGATTCTCCATGATACGCATCGGACACTTGAGGAGATGGTTGCTAAAACAAATGAATGGTCGGAGATTGAAGCAAAACTTCGATATGACGCCAAGCATCCATCCGTTGTCTGGTGGCGTCTCATCCGTGTGATGAAGACTGGATTTTTTAACTCTTTTATCAGGCAAGGCGGCTGGCGAGCAGGAGTTGTGGGGTGGATAGAGAGCATCTATCAAGCATTTAGTATATTTATTACGTATGCGAAGTTATGGGAGTTGCAGCAGATAGTAAGAGAGAAAGATAGTAAGAGAGAAAGACAGTAAGAGAGAATATGCTTATGAAAACATTATTAGTTCGATTCTGGCCGTATTTGGTTATCGTTGCCCTATGGTTTGCATTTGGTTCGCCGTATTTTATAAAGGGCTTGATTCCTTTTCCATCTCGATATCTTGTAACATTTTTTCCTCCATGGAGTGCTTTCTATGGTATGCCGGTAAAAAATAATGCCATGCCAGACGTCGTTGGCCAAATCTATCCATGGAAACGATTAACGATTGATTCATGGAAGATTGGTCAGGTTCCACTATGGAATCCTTATGTGTTTGCAGGTACACCGCATGCAGCTAATTACCAAACAGCAGTATTTTCTCCATTGAATCTTTTATTTTTCATATTGCCTGAAATAGATGCATGGAGTCTTCTTGTTTTACTTCAGCCACTACTTGCAGGATTATTTATGTATGGTTTTCTTCGAGGCTTAGATAAGTCACAGATTTCAAGTGCGCTTGGTTCAATTGCATATATGTTTTGCGGATTTATAGTTGTCTGGATGGCGTATGGGACTCTGGCTTTTGCAGTTGTTTTTCTTCCATTAATTCTCTGGGGTATTACGCAATTCTTGAAACACCCAAGTTTACGTTCTGGCCTTGCTATTTCTTTTGGTACAGCGAGTTCATTTTTTTCAGGGCACTTTCAGATGAGTTTGTATGTCGCTATCTTTGCGTTTGCATATATTGTAGCCAACTTTCTACAAAAGAAGAATTTGAAAAGAATTGTCGCAGTTTCTATTTTTTTTGTTTGTGGTTTAGGATTAAGCTTTCCGCAGATACTTCCATCTCTTTATGCATTTCAAAATTCAGTGAGAAGCGGTCTCTATGCCAATGGGGGTGAGATTACCTGGAAATATCTTGTAACCATGCTTGCACCGGACTTTTACGGGAATCCAGTTACACGAAATGATTGGTATGGGACATATGCTGAATGGGCAAGCTACATAGGTGTTGTACCTTTAGTTCTTGCTTTTTATGCGATAGTAAGTAAACGAGAGTTTCGTAAGAATTTTTTTATAGCTTCAGCTATTTTGACATTTCTTTTGGCAACACCCACATTTCTTACAAAGTTGCTTATAAATTCTCATATACCAGCTCTCTCTACAAGTATACCATCGCGGATAATTGTTCTTTGCAGTTTTTCCCTAGCTGTGCTATCAAGTTTTGGTTTTGATCATTTGATTTTTGATTGGAAAAACCATTCCTGGAGGCGACTGTCAGTAGTACTTACGATTTTTTTATTGATTTTTGGTTCTCTGTGGATGATCGTATTATTTGGTAAACCTTTTGATGTGGACAAGGTGCTTATTGCCAGAAGAAATATGGTTTTTCCGACGCTACTATTTTTTACGGCAGGAGTTATTTATTGTTGTGGATTTATATTTAAATTTAAAAAATATGTACTCTTTTCTATATTTTCTCTTTTGCTTTTGTTGATAAGTGCTCTTGATATGCTTCGGTATGCTTCAAAATGGATGCCATTTGAGGAACGCCAGTATATGTATCCGCAAATACCAGTCATAACATTTCTGAAAAATACGGTTTTCTCAGAAAGGATTTTTGGGTTTTTTGGAGGTGAACTTGCCAATTCATTTCATTTGCCTTCTCTTGAAGGATATGACGCTATATATCAGCAAAGGTATGGGGAGTTTGTTCAATCATGGGGAGATGGAAAAATAAAAGTCCCAGAGCGATCAGTTGTGAATATAAATAAAAATGGTCTCTATACTCCGAGTATGCTTCAGTTTTTAGGTGTACAATATTACCTTCATCGGATAAGCGATGGGAGAAATGTTTGGGCATATCCGGTTTGGAAATATCCTCACTTTGAAAAAATATATTCCGACGATTCTTATGAAGTGTACAGAGACGATAACGCATACCCGCGGACATTTCTTGCATCGTCGTATGTCGTGGAAACTGATAAGCAGAAAATAGTCGATATACTTCTCGATGAACATTTTGATCGAAGGAATACTATAATTTTAGAGCAAAAACCAGTTTTTGATCCGGAGGAAGGAAGCGGAACTGCGCGACTTATGATGTATACACAAAATATAGTTGATATAGAAACTGATAGTCAGACACCAAAATTACTATTTCTTTCAGATGTATATGATGACGGGTGGAAAGCGTATATAGACGGTAAGGACGTGTCCATATATCGGGCGGATTATGATTTTCGTTCTGTTGCTGTCCCCTCAGGAAAGCACGCTGTCAGATTTCTTTATAGTCCTATAAGCTTTCGCATGGGTGGAATAATAGCGGTTGTTTCTGGAGTGGTGCTCTTATTGGCAAGCCAGAGGATCATTTATTATGCGAATCGGAATATATAATCCTTATCTCGATAGTCTTGCAGGAGGCGAACGTTATACTTTTACGTTAGCATCTCATTGGTCAAAAATACATCACGTTGATATTTTTTGTGATAATTCAGATATCGCCACTCGGGCTCAAGATCGATTTGTTTTAGATCTTTCAAGGATTTCAGTTGTGCCAAATATTTTTCGTTTAAAATTCTTTGTTAAATTATTTGCAACAACACAGTATGATCTCATATTCATTTTAAGCGATGGAAGTGTTCCTTGGACTTTCGCCCGGCACAATATAATACATTTTCAGATGCCATTTAGAAAAGTTTCTGGTCACTTTATAAAGCTTTCCCGCTATGACGTGGTTGTATATAACTCAGATTTTACGAAACGTCATATGGATGTTAACCTTCCGATGAAATCATTGGTTATATATCCACCAGTAGATATAGGAGAGTATACACCTCGTAAAAAGCTAAAGATTATATTATCTGTCGGTAGATTTGCTGGTACTTTTCGAGCAAAGAAGCAAGATGTTCTTATTGATGCATTTCGTAAAGGATACGAAAACGGAATATTGTCTGGGTGGCAACTTATTTTAGCAGGAGGGTTTCTTCCGTCAGATCAAGTGTTCATGAATTTTCTGAGAGCAAAAGCAATAGGATTACCAGTGCAGTTTTATCCAAATATAAATTCTATGAAGCTAAAAGAATTATATGGATCAGCTTCGCTTTACTGGCATGCATGTGGATACGGTGAACAAGATCCTCAAAAAGTCGAGCACTTTGGTATATCAACAGTTGAGGCTATGGCAAGTTGTGCTATACCAATGGTGTATAAAGGCGGGGGACAGACTGAGATTGTAATTCATGACGAAAGCGGATTTCTTTGGGATACGCCAGAGCGGTTAGTCAATCAAACGCGTGATTTAATTCAAAAACCTGAAAAAATTGAATTACTAGCAAACAACGCAAGGATTAAAGCAAAAGAATTTTCTATCGATCGATTTACTCAAGCGTATGACCGTATTCTTAAAGCTAGCTTTATAACGTAAATATACTGCTGTATGAAGAAATTATTTTTGGAACTGTCAACCGTTTTTATATTCGTAGTTATTGTAATAGGGTTTTTTTATCAAACAATTTTTTTTGGTAAACTTCCAGTACCGTCGGATAGCTTAGTCGGACTGTATCATCCCTGGCGAGATCTCTACTCAGGAACAAATCCTCGAGGTGTCCCATTTAAGAATTATTTGATAACCGATCCTGTGCGTCAACAAATTCCCTGGCGCAAAGTAGTTATAGATCAGTGGAAAAAGGGAAAACTGCCTGTATGGAATCCATATAATTTTTCCGGAACATCACTTATAGGCAATATCCAGGCTGCAGTGTTTTATCCTGGTAATGTTATTTTTTGGCTTCTGCCTTTTGCTCAGGGATGGTCGGTACTTATTGTAGCCCAACCGATTTTAGCAGGAATTTGGATGTTATTGTATTTACGTAATTTGAAGCTATCCAGAGTTTCAAGTTTGTTTGGCGCTTTAGCATGGAGTTTCTCAGGTTTTCATATAGCTTGGCTCACTTGGGGAACTATTGGGCATGTGAGTTTATGGTTACCGTTTCTGCTTTTAGCTATTGATAAAATCAATCAGTCAAATTCTCTAAAGAATGCAAGTTTTTGGGGACTTGCTTTGGCTATCGGATTGTCTTTTTCGTACTTTGCAGGGCATACACAAGTGTTTTTGTATATTTTGATTCTGTCAATAACATATGGTGGTTGGAGATTTATTGGACTTAAATCATCGAAAATAAGTCCTCGAATAATTATTCTTGTAGGAGCATTTGTGATCAGCTTGTTGATTACTTCCGTACAATGGATACCGCTTATAAGCGTTGTCCGAGAGAGTAGTCGAATAGCTGAAAGTGTAGTGTGGCAAAAAGAAGGCTGGTTTTTGCCCTGGCAACACCTTGTTCAATTTATTGCACCGGATTTTTTTGGTAATCCAGCGACACTCAACTATTGGGGAACGTGGAATTATGGTGAGTTTATAGGATATATAAGTATCGTAGGTATGATTTTTGTGCTTTTTGCGCTTATGAGCTTAAGGAACGCCGTGAGTGTTAAATTTTGGGGCATAGCGCTTGGCATTACGCTCCTATTCTTGCTGCCGACACCACTGGCAAAACTCCCATATATATTGCATTTTCCGATTCTCTCTTCGCTTCAGCCGACGAGGCTTATGGTGATTGTTGATTTTGCGCTTGTGATGCTTGCCTCCTTTGGTTTTGAACTGTGGAGAGAGGGAAAAGGCAAAAAAATATGGCTTGCGGCAGGAGTCGTTGGAATTGTTCTTTTATCGTTATGGGGGATTACCCCAGAGCTACAAACTAATCTGGATGTAGCCCGACGTAATTTGATTGTCCCCTCAATACTTTTTGGACTAACGACACTTGTCTTTATTACGGCTTGGGTATTTCGAAAGAAAGTACCTGCTACATGGTTTGGAATCGCACTCGTATTGATTGTTTCCATTGATCTTATCCGTTTTGGCTGGAAATTTACTCCATTTAGTCCGGTTGAGTATTTTTTTCCTCAAACGCAAGCAATTACCTACCTGCAGTCTCAAAAGAAACCGTTCCGAGTAGTAACTTTGGATTCAGAATTATTTCCGCCAAATGTTTTGGGGTACTATGGCATAGAAGATGTTGCCGGATATGATCCGATTTATTCAAGCAGGTATGAGAAGTTCTTTGCCGCGCTCGCCCGCGGAAAACCCGATATTTCACCTCCATACGGCTTCAATAGGATTCTCACGACAGAATCTGTAAACTCGCGTCGTCCCCTGTGGCTTTTGAATGTTGCCTTTATTTTGTCTCTCCACGAGATAGATATTCCTGACTTTTACCTCGCATTTCAGGAGGGATCAACTCGTATCTATGAGAATATAAATCGGTCGCCAAGGGCTTTCTTTGTCCGTTCGGTTCAAAAGGAGAATGACGAGAATGCGATAATACAGGCTCTGTATAGTTCTGATTTTTATCCATTAGAAACGGCTATTATAGAGGAAGAATTTTCGCTTGCGCCTAAGCCGTTAAGTCAGGAAGAAGTTTCAGTAGATGAGTATGCAGACGGGCTTATGAAGTTGACCGTCATGACGCCAGTAGATCGTTTTTTGGTCATAAGCAATATGTATGATTCTCGGTGGCAGGCGAGTATAGATAGCAAGGAGACTAAGCTTTACCGCGCAGATTACATACTCCAGGGCATCATTGTGCCTTCTGGGAAACACCAAATTACTTTAAAATATCTTTAAGCCATGTATGACGACTAAAAACTTAACCGTGACGATCGTGATTCCAAATTGGAATGGTAAGGCGCTTCTTGAAAGACATTTGCCCGGTATCCTTGAAGCTTCAGATGATGCTGAGATTATTGTAGTTGACGATGCTTCAGACGATGTTTCTGTACAATTTCTTTCCGAGAATTATCCAAAAATTAAAATTATTAATAAAAATAAACATGAAGGATACGCAAGTACTATAAATTTGGGTGTACAGCATGCTAGGGCAGATATAGTAGTGCTTTTGAATTCAGATGTTGAACCTGAAAAAGGGTTTCTAAAACCTTTATTGCGACACTTTTCTGATCCAAACGTATTTGCTGTAGGCTGTATGGATAAAAGTATAGAGAATGGAAAAACTACTCTTCGCGGTCGTGGTATTGCTTCCTGGATTAATGGATTTTATATTCACAAAAGGGGAGAGGTGGATAAAATGGATACTGCGTGGGTATCAGGAGGAAGCGGAGCATTTCGTAAAAGAATGTGGGAACAGCTTCATGGTATGGATCCTCTTTTTAATCCTTTTTACTGGGAAGACATTGATTTGTCCTATCGAGCTATTGAAAAAAACTATCGACTCGTATTTGAGCCAAAAAGTATTGTTACTCACTATCATGAAAAAGGAAAAATATTAACTACATATAAACCTAAGGAAGTACTACAAATTTCTTATCGAAACCAATTTCTTTTTATTTGGAAGCACGTAAAAGGAATTCAGATAGTAAAACACCTGTTTTGGATGCCGGTGAGAATATTTCAATCGATCTCTCGCGGAGAGGACGCAATGGTGTTAGGTTTTGTAAAAGCGATACTATTTCTTCCAGACATATTCCGATATCGTGTAAAAAATATCTCACTTTGATTTCATTGAACATATGATTTTCCTTCATCTCATTCAATTTTTTGTCTCTATCGTATTTCTCATGTATTTGCCTATAGAAGGTATTGTTACCATGGCGGATATTCCATTGAAAGGTTGGCGCCGGTTATTATTTTTTTGTGTTATCGGATTAGTTTTTATGACTCTCGTTGATTATATATTTGCTTTTCTTGGGATACGGGAATTGGTGTATCCAATTTTACTATTATTAGCGTTTTATTCAATGTATCATTTTGATAGATGGAAAAAGAATCTTTATGAAGATTGGACTGCTCCGCATATCTATCTATTCGCATTTACCTTAATTTTTTCAATTTTTTTAACAAGCAGTGGTTGGATGACTTCTAAAGGTCTAAATTTACGAGGTATAAATACGTATGATTCTATATGGAATATTGCTCTTGTAAATGAATTAAGTGCAGAATTTCCTCCACAACATCCCGGATTAAGTGGATTACCCCTGAAGGGGTACCATGTATTTTATAATCTTTGGGTTTCAGGTATAGCGCGTTTTACACATATTGATACTGTTGAGCTTTATTTTCATGATGCTGCGTTATTTTTATCACTTTTATTTGTTTACAGTGTTTATGCAATTGGTTTCCACATCGGAAGGAGTACAAGATCTGCTTTGTGGGCAACATTTATGGGGTTATTCGGAGGTAGTTTTTCGTATGTAATTCCAATTTTTTTACACCAAAACGTAAGCATCGATGATGCCTTTGGCATTACGCAACCTATGTCACTTCTTGTTAGTCCTTCTTTTATTAGTTCTTTAATTATATTGCTCACGTGTTTTTATTTCATAGATTTGTATATTCATCACCGGCAAAAAGTTTTAATGCTATTTGTAGTTATGCTGGGTGGAGTAGTTGTCGCATTTAAAGTATATGCAGGTATGATTATATTGCCGATAATTGGGATATTTGCTTTTTATTATTTGATTACAAAAAGAAATTATGGTATGGTACTTATTTTTTTTGGAACAATATTCACGGCAATGATTGTTTTTTTACCTCTAAACGTATCCTATGGTTTCTTACGTTACCAGCCATTATGGCCACCTCATCGTGTCATGCAAGGTCCCTTAGGCTTCACGAATTGGGAGTTAAAACGCCAAACCTTAGAATCCATAGGAGCATCAAGAGGACTTTTGAAACTTGAAATTATTGCTTTTATGGTTTTTCTTTTTGGGAATCTCGGTACAAGAATAATAGGGATATGTGGAATAAAGAAAAATTTTGTTAAATCGTTTTCGCCACTCATAATCCTTTTATGGCTTGCTATCATGGTTTCATTTATCATTCCGATGTTTTTTATCCAACCTATTGGCGCTTTTAATATGATTCAGCTTTTTTGGTATTTTCTTGTATTCGTCGGAATAGTATCAGGAGTAGGAATCTCAAATTTTTTAAATAAATTTAACTCTATACCCCGATTTATACTTGGAGTTGTAATAATCCTGTTGACGATACCGTCAGCAGTTGAAAAACTGATTACTTATTTCCCCTTTTTTACAAAAGGCGCATATATATCAAGAAATGAATATATGATGTATTCATATATAAAGAATATAGGTACATATGAAGACGGTGTACTATATATTCCACGCTTAGATGAATATAACGAAAAGCAATTAACGCAATGGTTTTGGGGATCTTCCCCGCCAACGATTAGCGCTTTTGCCCATAAGAGAACTTTTTTAGTTAATGAGGGTGTACAGTTTCCCTATGATGAATGGATAAAACCACGAATTGAATTAATTTCTTTAAGTATGGTTCCACAAAATAATACAAGTGAATCTGAAACATCAGAATTATCTGCAGTTTCATCACTACGTAGTATTCAAAAAAATTATAACATACGATTTATTCTGACTTCTATACCTGACCCATGGTTTACAAATGCGCCATTCGTAAAAAAAATTCTACAGGAAGGAGATTTAAAATTTTATGAAATGCTACCTCTGTAATAGTCAAACGCAATTGTTTATTAGAAAATCAGGATACGATATATATCGGTGCGACGTGTGTGGTCTTGCAATGACAGATCTTAATAAAAATTATGATGAATTTATAAACCTTCAATATGGAAAAGGATATTTTACTGGCGATCCCGACAAACGAGCCTATGTAAGTTATGAAAAAGACAAATCATATATTTTACGAAATATGAATACATTAATACAAGAAATTCTAAAATATAAATCATCAGGTAAGCTGCTGGATGTCGGGGCTGCGATGGGGTATTTTATAGAATTGGCATTAGATAAAGGTTTTGATGCATATGGATTTGATCCCTCTTCATTTGCAGTACATAAAGCGAAGACCACTGTCGGAGAAAGAATAAAAATAGGATCAGTACATAGTATTTCATACCCAATACAATCATTTGATATTATTACAATGCTTGATGTATTTGAACACTTAGAGGATCCTATAAAAGACTTGAGAAAGCTTGTCTCTTTTCTTAAAGATAACGGTATTGTGCTTATCGCAACTGGTGATACTAAAAGTTTTATAGCAAAAATTATCAGACGACGATGGACTTTTTATAATCCACCTCAACACCTATTCTTTTTTAATCAACAAACATTATCGCACGTTCTATCTAGTGCAAATCTCAAACCAATCGCATGGTTTCGTGTTGGTAAATGGTTGAGTCTTGAATATGTACTTCATTTAGCGAGTACTCTTGGAGAAAGTTCACTTGCAACAACTATTAGTAAATTTATTTCGCGTACTACACTTGGACGATTTCCTCTCTATTTACCGCTTGGCGATAATATGGTTGTCATTGCAAAGAAAAATATTACTTCTCTATGAAATTATCACCACGATATGTAATAGTAATACTTTTAATTATTTCAAGTATTGTATTTAGAGCATACTTATTTAAAGGCTTTGTGCCAATTCAGTTTAATCTGCTGCCATCTTTTTATAGTCCGTGGAAATATATAGCATGGCCCGGATACCCGTCTGGAGTTTCAAATAAGCCGATGGGTACAGATAATCCAAAATTATTTTATCCTTATAGAAAATTTACTATAGACGAACTCAAAAAAGGAAGAATTCCGCTTTGGAATCCTTATGTTTTTTCCGGCAATATTCATACAGCAACGTATCAATCTGCAGTATTTTATCCTTTCAATATACTCTATTTATTTATTCCTCAGGCAGATGCATGGAGTATTCTTGTTTTTATTCAACCAATTCTTGCTGGATTATTTACCTTCTTATTTTTAAAATCTCTTAGTATTTCAGATCGAGGAAGTTTATTTGGAGCGATAAGTTATGCTTTTTCTGGATGGATGATCGCATGGTGGGAGGAATCTATTGTCATTGAGCATAGTATTTTATGGTTACCACTGGCACTCTATGGGTCCTCTCAATTGTTGCAGCGGGAACGAAAACAAAAAACTGGATTTATTTTACTTGTTACAGCTTTTTCTATGTCAATTTTTGCCGGTTTTTTACAAATGACGTTATATCTTGGACTAACAGTTACAGTATGGAATATTTTTTTATGGATTCACAATAGAGAAAGTAAAAAGCGTCTTATTTGGTTTATTTTTTCAATTTTACTCGCGCTATGTATTACAGCTATCCAATGGGTTCCAGCACTAGAAGCATATAGTATTTCTCCAAGAGGTAAAGTTGGGGCAACGTTTCTATTTGATGAATTTCTTGTCCCATTAAAACATATATTAACAATGATTGCTCCAGATTTTTGGGGTAATCCTGGTTCGTACAATTATTTTTTTCCAGGAATTTTTTATCATGAGAAGGTTATCTATATGGGAATCGTACCATTAGTCTTTATAATTCATTCATTTTTTAAGCGATTTTCGGATAAAAAAGTTCATTTTTGGAAAATTTTTAGCATTGTATCTTTATCTTTAGGATTTGCAATACCCACAAGCTGGGTATGGTATGTACTTCATGTACCCATTCTTTCTGTAGCAAATCCAAGTCGTATATTTGCGATTTCGGCCTTCGGATTTTCAATATTGACCGCATTTGGGTTTGACGCGTGGTGGGAAAAAAGAAATATTCGAAGCATTCTACTGCCTTTTTTTATAATTGGAAGTATTCTGATTGTTTTATGGATTTTTGTATTGTTTATGTATGTTGTTGCAGTACAGTTTATATGGATTTCTATTTTTTGTAGCAATAATGTATCTCTCGCTTCATTTTGTAATTGGATTACCTATACACATATAGATAAATGGGGTTTACCATATGGGACAATCTCACTTCGAAATCTTATCCTTCCTTCGATTTTATTTATTGCGACATGTTTCTTTATCTGTACTTTTTCCAAAAAACAACGATTTCTTTATGTTTCACTTCTAGTACTTGCCGTATTTGGACAAATCTATTTTGCTTATAAATTTTTGTATTTTTCCGATCGACGATTCGAATTTCCAGAGGTTACCGCTATCCAAAAGATCAAAAGTCTTTCCGGATATTCCCGTGTGTGGAGTTATGGAAATGCGTATATAGAGAAAAATATTCCTTCTTATTTTGGACTCTACTCGGTGGAGGGGTATGATGCGTTATTTTCTCAGCAGTATGGAGAATTACTCTATACGATAAAAAACAACGGACAATTAACTAGTCAAATACATAGAACAGACGTAGACTTAAAACAGGCAGCTGAGGTGGAACCGTTAGGAGATAATCTCGCCCGACTCCGGATAATGTCGCTTCTTGGAGTTAAATATATACTAGAGACTAAGCTTGGAGAAAATAAAGATAAACTTTCAATAGAAAAACGATTTCCGACTCAGTTATTTACTATTGCGTGGGAAGACGATTCATGGAGAATTTGGGAATATAAAAACGCGTTGTCACGGACATTTTTCGTCCCTTCCTATCGTAAAGAATTGAATAAAGAAAAAACTGTTGAAACGCTACTTGATCCTTCGTTTGACTACAGAAAGACGGTAATTCTTGAAGAAGATATTCCTAAGCGATATCAACTACTGAGTAATATAAAAGAAGACTTGATAAATACAAACAGTGTAGATATTGTTTCCTATAAACCAGATCAAGTGGTACTTAACGTTATTGCAAAACAACCAGGAATAGTCTTCTTATCAGATACATTCTATCCAGGATGGAATGTTTATGTAGATGGGGAAAAAACTAAACTCTATCGTGCAAATTATGCCTTTCGAGCTGTACCAGTTTTGGAAGGCTCTCATAGAGTAATATTTCAATTTCAACCAAAATCCTTTACATATAGTATATGGATCTCAGCTGTTGGAATTGTTATATTTATTTATCTGTTATTGATTCATCAATTTAAGAAAAAAACATGACTAATAATAAATCATTTATTCGAAGTAAATTCGGTGAGTCTCAAAAATTACTGATTGTTACCGCAGGTATACTCATGCTAGCATTCGTTTTACGGTTTTACGACTATCAGAACCGATGGGGGCTTGCATACGATCAGGCACATGATGCGCTCATAGCTCGTTATGCATTAGAAAATTGGAAAATACCTCTCCTAGGTCCATTTTCTTCAGCAGGACCATTTCAAACAGGGGGGCAGTGGTATTGGATATTAATGGCAGCGACGATAACCCGTCCCGAATGGATTCTTTCTCCATGGATACTTTTTACTTTGTCCTCAGTCGTGTTTGTATATTTAACTATTGTTATAGGAAAAGAACTTATCGATTATCGTTTTGGTATTATTGTCGGTGCTCTTTCCGCTGTATCTACTGCACAAATCGCTCAATCCCTTAATTTGACGAATCAAACTCCATTATCCCTCATCTCTCTTTTGGCTATCTGGTCTAGCTTTCGATTTATAAAAACTCGAAAGAAAATCTATGCATTCTCTTTAGGATTATTAGTATCTTTAGGAGCTAGTGTTCATTTACAAGGCGTCGCGTTAATAGTGCTTCCAGTAACAACGTTTGTTTTGATCGGATTTCCGCATCTTGCACATATTTTTTCTTTGATACTAGGCTTGTTCTTACCAAGTATACCCATTCTCATTCACGATGTTCAGCATCAATTTTTCAATACTAAAAATATGATTACTTATTATTTATTTAATCCGAATCAAATTACTTACGATTCACTTGGAAGAAGGTGGTTTACGTATCTCGGACAATTCTGGCCAACAGAGCTAGCGCATATAATAGGTGGAAATATTTTTGTAGCCTATTTTTCAATAGTTCTAATTTTGTTTATTCTAACAATAAAGATTTACAAGCGAGTACTCCCAAAAGAGCTATGGATACTGTTGATAAGTAGTTTGTTTATGGTCGCTATCTTACGATATACAAGAACACCTCTCTATTCAAGTTATCTTACATTTCTTCACCCATTTATTATTTTTATCGTTGGATATGTTATATACGAAGTATACAAAAAAATTAAATTAGTTGGAGTTGTAATATTTCTAGTTATTACAATAGGAAGTATATATAAAGATATAAAGGAAATTCGCTCGGCAGAGAATTTTACATCACGACAGGTGAGTGAATGGAAAGAGATAATACTAAAAAATTTTCCACATCAATCATTTGCTATATACGATTTAAATTATGCAAGACGTGATAAAAGTTTACCATTAACTTTGTATCTTGATGTTGATAATAAAATCCGTGATGATGGTATAAAGATTGGCGTAGGAATTATTACCGGACAAAAGCGTATTCAACATCCGGCAATATACGGTACTCCTGGTGGTTATCAATTGTATGATCTTTCAAGTTCTGGTAGTGCTCAGCTTAGCAAGGAGGGTTGGGTTTTAGTGAACCCAAGCGAAGTGTACAGATCGACTGAAGACTGGCAAAGTAAATAGTATGTGCTTTCTCAATTTGTGAATACTTAAAAGGTAAATACCTATCATCAAATTGATGAAAAATATCACCACTTTTTATTGTTAATTTGATAATTTTTATCATGATATATCGTTTGATATTTATAGGGATAATCTGTTTAGCGATAGTTCTTCGTGTAGTTAACTTGTCGCAATCGCCTCCGGGTGTAACGAATGATGAAATTGGATATTTCAGCAATGCGTATTCAATTCTTAAGACTGGAAATGATATTTATGGAAGAAGATATCCGATAATGTTTCATTTCGAAGGATGGCCATTTCTTCCGATACCCGTATATATTCGAGTACCTATTTATTACCTTATGGGACTATCTGTCTTCTCTTCTCGTCTTCCGAATATTGTAGCTGGGGTATTCGGTGTTATTGGTGTCTATTTTCTTGTAGAATTGCTTTTTCAAAACAAGCGATTAGCGTTGCTTTCAAGCTTACTACTTGCTATTTCACCATGGCATATCCAGTTTAGTCGATCAGGCTACGATGGCATGCTTGCAGCAACATTTTTCTTCATTGGCGTTGTTTTGGCACTTCACTTATATAGAAAGAAGAAATCATTTCTAGTTGTTGCACCGCTCTTTTTTTAGGTATTGGTACTCATAGAGCGTTAACGATTATTTCTATTCCTATTATTGTGCTACTTTTTTTGTATGCGTGGAAAAGAATAGTATTTCGAAGGCGTTTAATAATTGATTGTGTATTGATAATTTTAGTTATTATTTCTAGTTTATATATATTAAAAACGTCATATGAGAGAATCGGAAATAATTTTCACTATGCTAGTGAAGTTAGTTTATTTAATACAAAAAAAATGGAAACTGAAGTAAGAGAAGAAATTTATCAATCTGATGCTCCAATTTGGATTAGTCGTATTTTTAACAATAAATTGACCTATATATTACGTGTTTTACGTGAGAATTATTTACATGTATTTTCTCCTCAGTTTTTATTTACAAGTGGAGAAGCAGATGGGGTGTATTCACTTTGGTGGAGGGGTCAGATGTATATAATCGAATTTCCATTCATTTTAGTTGGTCTGCTTTATTTATCAAAACTATCAAAACGTTCGACTGTTTTTGTTGTAACCTCGATTCTTATTTCACCGTTACCAGCTGCACTATCTTCTTCAATTTATTCAATGCGGAGTTTCTATATGGTTTTTTTTCTACCAATAATTGTTGCTGGAGGTATTCTTTATATTGGAAATAAAATTAAATCTAGTTCTCCCCATTTACAACTTTTTTATATTAGTTTCATTAGTATTTTATTCTGTAGTGTTGTATTAAGTTATTTATATCAATATCACTTTCGTTATCCTACCTATGCTGCAGAACATTGGTTTTGGGCAGAAAAAAAACTATCACAATATCTTTGGAACGAAAAGGATAAATATAATTTGATAGCAATTTCTAATGGGACTATAACAACACTACTTCATTACTCATTCTATAATTCTATCGATCCACGATTAGTACAGGAAACTATTCGAAACGAACAAGATGGTGTGCTCACGTTAGGAAATATTCATTTTATCCGTACCTGTTATGCTGTTGATATGTCAACTTTTATAACTCCTTCAATGCTTTATATTACAAAAGATACTTGTAAACATAATCAAGAACCAACATCGTCAATAAATCTTCCAAAGAGCATACGATCAATTTGGAAAATTTATGATGGTCAAATCATTTCAGAAAAATTGAGTAAATAATACACACATTAATAATTTATAGGTTTTTTTCATTGTATTTTTGGCTTACTGATCGTAGCATATGTACCTCCGTCAAGTAGTTTTATTTCATTTATTACAGTGTAGTCGGACGGTACGTCTTTTAGACGTGAAATAAATAGTGATTGTGATTTATTGGAAGGTACATATCCGCGTTCTACAAGGCTAATATTGCCATATTTTAATGGAACAGTTCCAGAAGGAGTGATTTTATCAGATGAAATAATACTTGGAGGGATAGAGTAATAAAAATATGCATGAAGTTTACTAAATAATGAAGTATCAATATAGAATTCATTGGCAGGATGACTTTGGATATAATTTTTTACTGCAATATAGCCGTAGTCAGTTTGGTTACTAAATTTATACGGATATATAAAAAACATATCTGCAATAAATCTCCCGAAAGAAAAAATAATAATGATTATAAATACATAGATAAACGCCGGGTGTATTTTACGTATTTCCCGAAAACCAAGAGCTTCTATGATAAAGGGAAGTGGCAAAAGCTGAATCATTCTCGCAGCTGATATATTTCCGGTCATAATTAGAGGCAACGGAAAAAACAGAAGCCAACTAAGAAGTATAAAGCTTGTCGTATTTTTTTGACGAAAAAGATAGAGTAGTCCAATGATAAATAAGATTGATTCAAATGCATAAAAAAGACCACGCATCGGAAGGACATCAACAGTATCAAAACCAGTAGGTGCATACCAGATAAGGAGGGAAAATGAATTCATATACTGGACACTTACGTGAGAAAATAATGAGTAGGCGATATGAGAAGATGAGCAAAGCAAGGAGAAAGATTTAAATGGACAATTTTGAATACCTTCAGTTCCAAGGGATGCAATGTTTTGATATGACAAGATGCTTTGGTTTCGTCTTGTGCTGTTTGCGATGTTTGGTTCCGTAAGAAACGGAATCGAAGCTAGGACAATGATACAAATAAGTATTGCGCCAGTTCGTACCGATATTTGCATCAGCTCATGTCTTTTTATGATGCAAAGGGATAAAAGAAATGGTGGCAGAAACACCCAGTAATCATGGTGAGTATAAAAAGCAAGAATAAAAAAGAGTAAAGCATAGATAAATCTTCTGGGATTTTTTTTTGTCATGACAAAGAAAAATAACCCGACAGTAAAAAAGAATATAGCAGGCGTTGTTTCCAGTCCCAGCCTACTATGAAACACATGCCAAGGAGATATTGCGAGAAGAAAACTTGTAATAATAGCAACATAATCGTCAAATAGATGCTTAGCTAAAAAATAGGCGACAACTATGGTCGCTGTGCTTAAGAGAACTCCTGGAAGACGAATAGCAAAGGCAGTATTTCCAAAAAGGAATTGAGATGCTGCAACGAGATAGATGTGTAGTGGTAATTTATAATCGCCAAGACTTTTAAAGTGAGCGCGCGGTAATACATTTCCTTCCTGGTCTGTACCGGCAGTTCGGATGGTAAACGCGTTATACCCAATTGATACTTCATCCATCGTAAGTCCGGGCGGGACATTCTCAAGATAGGATATGCGAAGAATAAAGCCAACTGAAGCTATTAAAATAAGAAGAAGTTTATGGAATCTATTTGTTTTTGAGTGCATAGTTATAAAAATGTTGGACGAGAGAATATAAACCGATAAGGGTAAAGAGAATTAACGTAGCGCTATCGGCAAGAGAAAGTATCGATTTGTTTGTGGCAAAGGACCCGATGACTCCGTAGCTAACTAATTGAACTATGAGAATCAACTCTATGTCGTGCTTTTTTGTTTTTACAAGAACACATATAATTCCGATATAACAAAAAAGCGTTGCAATGGATCGATATTGATATCTAACAAATGATAATATATTCTCAGAAGTGAAGTGAGAAATAAATTCTACAAATAGTACTGAAGCTATTGATAAAGGTTTGTTATAAATGATTCTGCATGATAAAACAGATACATAAGAGGCACAACGGTCTATGGAATAGATGATTTGATTATGTATTTCTGTTGACCGTATCGAATAATTATCAAAAGCGTGGGAGTATACTAAGGTCGTTATTGTTGTAGCCACTATAAATAAAAGTGAGATTTTTTTTGAAATACGTAACAATAAGTAAGCTACGATAATAGCACAAATGTTTAAAAGAAATAGAATCATGGATATATATGAAAATACTTATCGTAGTATATCACTGAATTCTATTTTCTTTATGAAGAGTACTATTGCGAGATATTCCTTTTTATTGCTCGGATTAATTCTTTTGATTTCCGGATTTTTTCGATTTTATCGGGTGAATGAAATTCCCTCCCTCCATGGTGATGAAGTAGATTTTGGTTATAACGCGTACTCAATTCTTAAAACCGGTAAAGATATGAGCGGTGATCGATTTCCAATCGGGACGGTGTCTTCTGGAGATTATCGACCAGCGCTCTATATGTATCTCACCATCCCATCAATTAAAATTTTTGGATTTAATGAAATTGCAATTCGTTTGCCGACGATCGTTTTTAGTTTACTTACGATACTACTTATCTATTTAGTTGCAATAGAACTTTTTTCAGATCGATTTGTTGCGCTATTTTCAAGCATATTTCTCGGATTTTCTTTTTGGCATATTGTTCTTTCCAGGGAAGCGAGTGAAAAAATTGTTGCGTTATTTTTTGTCCTTCTTGGTATCTATGGTCTCCTATGTTTTATCCGAAAGAAGCAACTGTTATTGCTTATGGCCTCTATAATCTCATTTCTACTATCTATACATACATATTATTCTCCAAGATTATTTTTGATGCTTTTTCTCCCAACAGTTTTTATAATTTTTCAAAAGTCTTTATCCATTCGAACAAAAGGAGCATTAGTTCTTGCCATAACTTTTTTTGTACTATTAACTGTATATTTCACCTTTAGTTTTAAAACCAGTTCTGAGCGTATCAATCAGCTTCTCATATTTCGGCACCCGGAAACTATGGCACTTTTAGGTCAGCAAATACGGGAAGAAGGACAAAAAGCAAACACTACTCTCACACGAGTATTCCATAACAAAATTGTGAATTTTTCTTTTACGATTATAAAAAATTATGGCGAATACTTATCGCCAGGGTATTTATTTTTTGAGGGTGGTTTTCCTCGTCGCGTAAAAGTTCCTGATATAGGACTTATAAATATTGTTGAGTTTCCCTTTATTGCATACGGTATCTATCGTATGGTCGTTGAATCTAATGAGAAGAGAAAGAAATACCATACGATGTTATTCGTTTGGATATTTTTGGCATTTATACCTGCGTCACTTACGTTTGATGAAATTCCAAATATTTATAGGACAATACTTGTTCTTCCCGCAATGAATATAATTGCTGCATATGGCCTTATTGCTATCTGGAAGGAATACAAAAGTCGTTCATGGTTTAAATGGATAGGACTATGTATTATGGCGATCTACGGATGGATGCTATTTTATTTTTTCCATCAATATATTATCCATTACGAGATTCATGCCTCACAGTATAGAAATTATGCCCAGAAAGAATTAGCTACGATATTGCGAAAGGATTATAAAAGTGACAAGCGCATATATGTCACGACACTTTATGGTGGCGCGGAACAAATGCTTCGATACTATTTGGGGTATGATCCTGTGGATTTTGCAAAACTTGGATATCCTAAAAATGCACCGTATACCGGTTTTGACAATATACTATTCGTTCCGGATATATGTCCGTACCCGAAGCTTGTCGCCCAAATCCGAAAGGAATACAGTGGGGATCTTGTTTTTATTAATGCAGCGGAATGTCGTAGTCGGGGAATTGATGAAGTTTTCCCAAGTACAGCACGTGCTTTCTGGAAAGATGGTTCTTTAGCGTACTATGTTATTGAAGTTAAAGCGCAGTCATTGAAATAATGGACTTGTAATGATTTTTGCGTTGTGAAGAGCAAAGCGGATTAGCGTGAGGAATGATTCCGTTACATATTTTATTCCCCGAAATCCTGCAATTGAAGAGGCCTCTTTAAAATATCTTACAGCGACAGGAGTTTCTCCAATGCGAAAATCGAAAGAAATCGCAGAAGCGATAAATTGTTGATCGAAAGCAAAATCGTTTGAAAATCGCTGGAAAGGAATTGTTTCAAGTACTCTTCGGGAGTAAGCACGAAAACCACTTAAGTGCTCAGAAAGATTTACTCCGAGAATAATATTGTCACACGTTGTGAGAATTCTATTGCCTATATATTTTACCAGCGGCATGCCACCATCGAGAGCTTCTTTCCTCGTTCGTATACGAGAGCCTAACATTATGTCATATTCACCTTTTAGAATAGGTTCTACCATTCGTTCTATCTTCGTTGCGTCGTATTGGTAATCAGGGTGTAACATCACAACGACGTCTGGATTTTTCTTCAAAGCTTCCCAATAACACGTTTTTTGATTACCTCCATAGCCTAAGTTATGTGTGTGAACATATGTTTGAATACCCAGTTTTTTAGCTTCAGAAACCGTTTTATCTCCGGATGCATCATCGACGAGAATAATATGAGAAATATAATCTTTGGGAATATCATGAAAAGTTTTTTCAAGTGTTTTTTCTGCGTAGTAAGCAGGCATGACAATAATGATTGTGTTTTTTTGTTTCATATTCGATATTAATTATTATATAGAGTGAATAATATACGATTACGATATGAAATATTACTTCGCTTCGATTGGATTTCAGTTATATTAGGAAATTGATCTGGTCGTGTTATCAAAATAGTATTTGAAATACCAGGGTCAACGCTCCAGTCTATCGTTCTAAATTCAAATCGGCCAAAACTTACTACGTGTAAAAATGCATCAGAAGTTGGTGGATAACGACGTGCTTGCATTTGATAGAGAGCAGGATCGTAACGTAGGTAGAAGAGGAGAAATATATAGGGAGACTGTTGTGGCTCTTCCATAATGACCTGACTATCTTTATGTTGATTGTCGGATAGAAAAGCAGCAAGGTCTTTATATCCTACACCCCAATACTCTGCATCAATTACAGGGAAATGAACATAATAACGATCAAGATAGATTGTAAAATTTATGCTATAGAAGAACATAATACTTAGGAGAATTATATTATGCGATACATGATTTTTTTGGAATTTTTTGGCTAATAAAAAAAAATAATATATACCAAAAGCTACGATAATAGTAAGTACAGGTGTTATCATAAATGTTCGTGCAGAATGTGGGGCATCTTTCGTGATACTTGCTGCGACTGGTGAAATAAAAAGCCACCATAGGAGAAGCCTGGAATTTGAGTTATTATATTTTGACAATAAATAAACAAGTCCAAGAAGGAGAAATGGCGCTTCAACGAGATACATATTTCCAAAATTAGGAATATTATGTGCGTGATTAGTGCCTCCACGTAAAAAAAGAAAATCAGGAGAAAACGCTTGAAGATAATTTTGTGAAATTTTTTCGATAGCAAAGATAATTCTATTATGTAATAAACGGGTAACGCCGGCTGAATTATCATTAAGATGTTCTAGACGGGGAAGCTCGATACTGGTATGAACGACAGTTGGATCGCCGAATATTCCTATACCCGAAAACTTGGTTGTATCACTTGACAGTAGTGTTTGTCTTAAAATAATGGTCGATAGAATAACAAATATTCCAAGTCCGATAACTGCATATCTTTCTTTTATTAACTGTTTCCACTTATATACGAGTAATCCCAAGATGAAAAGTGTCGTAAAGATATGATTTCCATGATACGTGTAGTAGGTGAGGGCAAAAAGCGTAAAACTTACAATATAAAGTTTTGGTTTTAGACGTGATTTAAGTAACAATAATACTGCGATAGAAAAAATGAGTGTTGCAAGATTAGCTTCTGAAGCTACACGAGAGAAGTGTATGTGCCACGGCGAGATTGCCAGAAGTAGCGATGCTACCAATGGAATGCTGAATGTTGAATGCCCAATGCCAAATGAATAATTCTTAGTCTCTTTAAAAAGCTCTTTTAATAAAAAGTATACCACGAGCACTGTCATTGCTCCGGCAATCACTGAGGGAAGTCGAACTGCAAATTCTGTGAGTCCAAATAATTGAATAAATGGAATTGTAAGATAAATATACAGTGGAAGTTTCCAGTCTCCGAATGATTGAAATGACAAGGGATATGCTTTTCCGTATTCATCTTTTCCTGTTTTTAATATCGAATAGGCGGTATACCCTATTGATGCTTCATCGCGGTTTACTCCAGGCGGGATCTCATCAAGTTTATACAATCGAAGTACAAAAGCGACAAGAAGTATTAGAAAAATCAGAATCCATTTATTTTTTAAAAATATCATACGACTTAGATATGTACAGATTTTGAAAACTTTAGATATAGGATACTGAATACAATTATAACAAAGCTCATGATGCTTATAACGAGTCCTGTAGCAAAAGATTGCGGCTGGTATATAAACTTCACAACGTGTTTTCCTTTTGGAATAAAAACAGCACGGAACGCATAATTTGCTCGTAAGACTTCAGTTTGTTCCTGGTCTATATAGGCTTTCCAGCCGGGGTAAAATGTGTCAGATATAAATAGCAATTTATTACCAGGCGTATCAGTGTTTAAAAAAATTGTATTTGGTTCATATGAGACAACTTGAACATTTCCGTCTTCTGACGTTGTATCGATCTTTTCATTTGGTGGCTTAGTCAATAGAATCGTTTTAAGAGGTTTGTTAGTCTGAAAAAACATTTCTTCAAATATTTGTTTAGAATCATAAAGAACATAGGAAGATGTCAGAAATACTCTCGGTAGAGAATTTTTATTTTCAATAATCTTCCAGTCGTTTATCTCCTTTGTAATGTTAAAGCGATCAGGAGGGAATGTATTGGCAGTACTATTGTTTTCTTTTCGATCAAGAATATATCGTACGCCTATGGTGTCAAGAATTCGAAGCCTATATGTATTTGTCGTCATATCAAATTCTCCGTATCCAGGAGTAATAAAAGCATCAGATCTGGTTTCGTTGGTAAATTTTGTTAATAGTTTTCCGTCTTTACTAGAATGAATGAAATCACCGTACAATTTTGGGTAAAGCGGATCGTATCCTTCGGGCGAAAAGATTGAATATTGCGTAGCAAAATTTGCTTGAATTGCTCCATTACCATATCCCCAAAATCTATCGATTCCTTTTGTTTTTATAAAATTTATTAATTCATTTGACGGAAATATTAGTTGAGAGGATACAAATGGATTAAATTTATGAAATGCTATAAATTGATCCATGATATGGAGAATTACAAGAAGTATAAGAAAAATTGTTTTTCGGGTATTTATTTTGATACCAAGGTATAAAAGTATAAAAGAAATTGCAGCAATACCGGACGAATAGAGAAGATTTCGAGGAGCAGAAGTAACGAAGTGTTTTAGGAAATCAAATGGAGAAAATTTGATAATAATAAGACTTATCCATAAGACGATAATAATAATTAATGGGAGAAGTATTTTTTTTCCATACGAAGATGGAGTTTTTTGTTGCATATACTCTTGAATTCCGTATCCTGCAAGGATTGCAGCACTGAAACTGAATATGAACATCATAAGCGTCGGGCTACTTGACGAAATTATTGGGAGGTTAAATTTATAAAGAAAGCTGGTTATGGGATTTAAAGTAACAAGAATGAGCACGGTTATCGTACTTATGAAAAAAAATTTAACATATTTTTCTTTCATACGATGCATCGCAATAAGGATAAAAAAAAGAGGAACCATACCTATAGAAGTGACTTTTCCAATATAGGTATCCGGTAGCAAATAATTTCGTGTTGCAGGATTACCAAAAAAGTCTGGAACAATAAGCATAATAAGATGCCAAGGCTGGAGCAATACTTTTTGTGTGATAGCTGCATATGTATGTGGGCTTCTGGCAGCATTGAAAATAAGTTCAATACCTGGGATAACTTGTACGGCGGATAACCCCACGGTAAGACCAATAAGAAGCAAGAAGATCATGAATTTTTTTGTAGATCCAGTAAGAAAATAAATATATATAACTAGCATAATGAGTAAATAGCCAAATACTTGAATATGCCCGGCAAGAAGAGATGAAGACAGAGAAAAAACAAAGATTATTACCCATTTTATGGAGAAGCGGCTTGTTAGTCTAAAAACAGAGAGCAATACGATGGGTAACCAAAGAATGACATGACCAATAGTATTATACTGGAGCCATACAGACATGAAAGAAGAAAAACCATATATAGATGATGAAAATACCGATGGAAGGTTTTTAAGTCCAATTGCACGACAAAATAGATACGTAAAATAGAATGCGAATAATGGCTCAATAATAATAAGGATAGACCATGCAATTTTTTGATCGAATAAAAAATAGAAAATATTGAGTGGATAAAAAATAGCGGATTGAAAATTGGCAAGAAGAGGTGCACCGGAGAAGTTATAAGGATTCCACAGTGGTAATTCTCCTTTTTTCAGAAGAGACAAAGAAAGCGTTTTCCATGGATAGAGTTGGCGGATCGTATCCGGATATTGCGCTTTATGAGGGATAGATCCTGGTATATATCCAAGATACGATGATGTCTGCCAGGGTTTATATTCGGAAACAAGGAGATCTCCTGGAAATGGAAGACGGCCGAAAAATATAGTTTTATAGAAGAATGCAGATGTGATGAAGCTTGCAAGTATAAACGCGTAGAAGAAGTCTCTTTTTTTCATATGATTCTTTTTTTGTGTAAAAAAACAAAAATTATTAGTCCAACGAATATTCCCAGAGATATGAACTCTGATACCAGTCTAACGATAGTTCGTTCAAATAGAATAACCACGCTATGCTGACCTTGCGAAACGGGGAACGTAATAAGTCCCCGCCAGTTGACATCTTGAAATTGGACAGGAGTGATTTTTCCGTCAACATAAACACGCCAACCGGGAAAGTATTGCGTAAGAGATGCGATTTTTGCAGGTGTTTCTGCGTTTACTTCAAATGTTTGTCGTATATCTTGTTTTTTGTATTTTATCACTTGAGCTGTGCCTTCGATAACCTCGACTCGATTTTTAGGATATTCATTCGCCTGGCCAGCTGACCAAATGACATCAGTTTCACCAAAATATGTTGTATTGAGTGGATAATTCCATATAACTTCTTCACTATCAATTTTGTCAAAACCAAGCGGGGGTACCCAGTAGACGATTGTTGAGAATATAGTAAGGAGAAGAATGGTTATATATATTACATTTCTACGAAAAAAAGGATAAAAGAAAAAGGAAATTGACAGAAAAGATGTAGCAATTCCAGTGACAGAAAGGAATCGCCAGGGAAATTGAAATAGACGGAGCAAAGCAATATGTTCCCAGATAGGTTGTGATACTTTTTGCATCATAAATATTGAACCAGCTACGGTCGTAATTAAAAAAAGCAATAGTGGCCTGGTATGTTTAGAATATTTTTTTGTAGATATTGGTCGTATTAATAATAGAAAGCCCATGATAAGCGCCAGGGAATGAAGTAGACCAATCTGCGTACTCACGCCACCTGTTTGCAGGGATTTGTTTTCCGTGAAGTTTGGCAAAAAAAATGAAGAAAGGGGAGGAAAATGTGATTGATACATAGTGCGTATAAATAAATCACCATAGGTATATTTTCTCTCCAGTAAAACTGGTATCCAATAAAATGATACAAGCAGCACGCCAATAAACAGAGATAGTATCGTTTTTGCTAAAGCATTTCTGTTTGGAGCAGTAACAAGAGCAAACAGAAAGGCAAACAAAAATGCCATAAAACTTATCGAATTATGAGATAGTATAAGGAAGGCAGTGCCAATAATAGTTGCTAAATTAAGCATAGAGGCCTTTTCTTTATACGAAGAAACTATTCCATAGAGAATAAGTGGCAAAAATGTAAATACATATAATTCTCCGAAGCTACCCCGTATGATATATTCAACTAAACGGTACGGGATGAATTGATAAAATATTGTAAGAAGAAGTGCTTTTTTATCATCGCCAAGCCATGCTCGTCCAAACATAAGCATGAAAACTCCTGAAAGTATAAAACTTGTTAATAGCGTGAGCTTAAATGATGTGACTAATGTTGTTCCAAGGCTTACAAAAAGCGAAGCTATGAGGTATGGCGTGTGATAGTAAAAATTAAATAATGGCATACCGTAACCGTAGTTAAGATCAGATGCCCATCGCGGAGGAATTTGTCCCTGAGTGAGTGCTTTATAGTACGCTGCTATACGAGGCAGCTGTACAGGTCCGTCATGGGTGTGGGGCATATCCGGTGTAGTAAAAAGCGATACAAATGGGAGAATTGATATGGCGACAACAAGAATATACAGGTGAAGTTTTTTCATAGTACCAAAAACATTTTAGACATACGATAGCAATGTTATTTTTATGATAAAAAGTATTATATCAGAGGTACTATTAATTATAGTGGTTTTTCTGTAGCATTTGATTGTATTTGTAAAATGAATACACAAATGAGGAGAAGCATTTTTTATATTGTTCTTGAAATGCCAGCTCACTGAAATTGTTGAGAAAATTGGGTACAATGGAAGAGGTTATGCCAGTGTCAATACTTAATGCGGTACTACTATTTATATTTAGCGTTCCCATCGTCATGAAATATAGAATATTACCAGTGGCTGGAACGCCTTACTGGCTATTTGGGATACTATTTATTGTCCTTCTTGTAAATTTTTTTATTTCTCTTTATCCCACGATCAATAATCGGTTAGCCCTTGGCAGGAAATTAGAGTCAATTTTTCTTTGGGTAGTTATTGGTATCACGTTGGGGGGAAGTATGGTAACAGCGATTGTAGATCGAAGTAAAACCGCGCCTGTCTTTGGAGTCCATGACATAATCCTCCAACAGGAGGGAGCGATACGATATCTTCTGGAAGGAAAAAATCCGTATAAAGAAACATATTTTAATACTCCTCTTGAACAGTGGAATTACGATGAACAAGGTAAATCAGCGGTCAATCCGGCGCTTTATCACTTTGTCATGCCTCCATGGTATCTACTATTTCCATTGCCGTTTTACTTTTTTAGTATTCCGCTTCTGGGGTATTTTGATGCAAGAATAGTTCTTTTATTTTGTGTTCTAGGGACGTTACTGGTTCTTGTTCGTTTATTTAAAGACAAGACTCTTTCATCGCTTGCAATTATCATCACTGCTTTAAGTCCTGCAACGATTGACTATCTCATTGAAGGTCGAAGTGATATGTTTGCTCTGTTTTGGTTCTTATTTTCATTGATACTGCTTGATAAAAGGAGATATATTCTATCTTCTCTTCTGTTTGGTCTTGCGATTGTTTCAAAGCAATCGATCTGGATAGCACTTCCTTATTTTATTTTGTATCAATGGTCTGTTCAGAAAAAGACTCTTCAGTCAATCTTTTTGTCTTTGAGTATCATAAGTATCGTGGTTGCAACAGTTACTATTCCATTTCTCTTGTGGGATGCTCGGGCTTTTTTTGATAGTGTCATTTTCTATTTAAGTGGAAGTGCCTTGCATAGTTATCCGGTTTCTGGATATGGGTTAGGAATGGTATTGTATGAGTTTGGGGTTATCAAAAATATTCACGATACCTATCCCTTTATGATATGGCAAATATTATTGGGAATACCTGTGTTAGGGATAACCCTTTGGTGGCTAGCCAAAAAGCCGTCATTATCAAAACTTATTCTCGGGTATGCAGTTAGCCTTTTTGTCATATGGTATACGAGCCGTTATTTTAACAATAGTCACATAGGGTATCTCTCGTCAGTATTTGCCATCGGAGCACTTAAATATCTTGACGAAATAGGTTTGTCATGAAGCGCACATTTTTCCTTTTTGTAATTATTGGGATTGCTTTTATTTTAAGGGTTTACAAGGTGGATACGATACCACCATCGCTATCGTGGGATGAAGTGTCGATAGGGTATAACGCATATAGCATATTAAAAACCGGATTTGACGAGCATCATAGATTTTTACCGCTTGATGCATTTATCGCGTATGGCGATTACAAACCACCTCTAGCTATTTATTTGACAGTACCATTTATTGCTATATTCGGTCTTACAGAGCTTGCCGTTCGATTGCCATCAGCCATCGCAGGAACGATGACTGTGCTCGTGGTTTACTTATTAGTAAAAGAGCTCTTTAAAGAGGCTAAGAATTATTCATTTGGCATTTGGCATTTAGCATTTGGCATGCCAGAAATAGCCTCGCTACTTCTGGCAATCTCGCCTTGGCATATTCAGTTATCAAGAGCAGGTTTTGAGGCAAATATCGCTCTTTTTTTTATCACGTGTGGTAGTTTTCTGGTGCTTCGCGCACGCACAAAACATTCACTATTATACGTCTGTTGGATTCCGTTTGTGCTGGCTATGTATACGTTTAATAGTGCACGATATTTTTCGCCGATTCTTGGAATAGGTCTCATTACATTTATTTGGAAAGAAATTGTGCTGTATCGCAAACAGTTTATCGCAGGACTAATTATTGGATTTATCCTTCTTCTCCCTATTTTTCCACATCTGGTATCTAAAGAATCAAGACTTCGTTTTCAGGAAGTAAATATATTTACCGATCTTTCTGTTGTAACAACGGCGAATGAGCGGATTTTTTATGATGGGGGAAGTGGGTGGAGCAAAATACTGCATAACCGGCGGTTTGGATATGCCCGATCATATATACTTCATTTTCTAGAAAATATAGAGCCGTGGTTTTTGTTTATTCGCGGAGACGGAAATCCAAAATTTTCACTCCAGGACGTTGGACAGTTATACGTAATAGAAGCACCTCTTTTGGTCCTAGGAATATTTTGGTTATTCAAAAATAACAAGGGCGTAGCATGGCTACTACTGTATTGGATTATTGCTGCGATCATTCCTGCGGCAACAGCCCGCGAAACCCCGCATGCACTTCGAATTGAAAATACGCTGCCTGTTTGGCAAATATTTATCGCTTACGCGATAGTTTCATATATCAAGCCTCAGGTATCAAGAAAGAAATTTTTAATAGGTATAACAATTGTTTTACTGTATTTCGGATGTTTTTCATATTTTTGGCATAACTACATGAATCATTATTCTACTGAGTATTCTGGCGAATGGCAGTGGGGATATCGAGAGGCTATCCGAACTATCCAACCCATAAAGCATTTATATGATGAAGTTGTTATGACGGAAAACATAGGGAGGCCATATATATATGTATTGTTTTATGAGAAAGTCGATCCGAATATTGCATGGCAAGGGTTGAGAGGAATATTTGACGCTGAGGGATTTTATAACGTGAGCGGGTTTGATACGTATCGGTTTGTGCGAGAAAGTGTTGAACTGAAACCACGAACTTTATATGTCTTGCCACCCGATGCAGTACCTCAAAATGCACACGTTATATCAATCGTACGACGCCTTAACGATGAACCGGTTCTGGTAATTTTTGACATATGAATGCTCGTGTTCACAAGTATATTTTTTTGGTAATTATTTTTATTGCATCAATACTGCGGCTATATCAACTCGGACAAACGCCACCGAGTCCTGATTGGGACGAAGCGGCCCTTGGATATAATGCTTACTCAATTCTGAAAACCGGAAGAGATGAGTATGGAACGTGGTTCCCGCTTTCTTTGCGATCATTTGATGATTATAAACCACCACTTTACATGTATCTTGCCATTCCATCTGTTGCTCTTTTTGGTTTGAAAGTGTGGGCTGTCAGATTGCCCTCGGTGATAATGGGAGTTTTTGCTGTTGCGGGTACATTTTTATTAGTGAGTGAATTTTTTAGAAATAAGAAAAATTATTCTTTCAGCATTCAGCATTCAGCATTCAGCATTCCAATAGTATCTTCGTTGCTTCTTGCAATTTCCCCCTGGCATATTCAATTTTCTCGAATTGCTTTTGAGGCTAATATAGGAGTGACAATAAATATTTGGGCTGTTTTGTGTTTTCTGAAAGGTATTAAAAATCGCTTTTTACTCTATGTGAGTGCATTTTTATTTGGACTAGGATTTTATGCATATCATAGTGAACGAATTTTTATTCCACTTCTTGTCTTGATGCTGTTCGGATTTTATAGAAAAGAGTTATTGATACATAAAAGAAATTTCATATTTGCCTTTGTTGTCGGCCTTATCACTATCGCACCTCTTGTGCCAATATTTATAAACCAAAATACACTCATGCGACTTCGTGGGACAAGTTCTTTAGCCGATCAAACCGGTTTACTCATGAGAAGTGTCAAGAAACTTGAAGAAGATAAAGTTCACGGAAATCCTTGGGGAATTTTATTTGACAACAGAAGACTCGTTTGGGTTAAGACAGTTACTGACGGATATTTATCGCATTACTCTTTACGGTGGCTATTTTTAACTGGTGACAATCCTCGTCATCATGCTCCAGACATGGGACTTCTGTATCTATGGGAGTTACCTTTTTTCTTATATGGATTTTACGTTCTTTTCATATATGGAGGTAAACCCGGAAAGATAGTCATGGGGTGGTTTTTGATCGCTCCTATTGCTGCTTCCCCAACAACTGAGTTACCTCACGCTATTCGAACATTAGTATTTCTTCCTACGTTTCAAATTATTACAGCGGTTGGACTTATTTTATACATATCACGTATTTCAAAATATGTATCGCTCTTGAAATACAAGAAATACTTCGGTCCAATTCTCACGGTTTTTCACGTATCGCTTATTGCTTTTAATCTTATTTATTATTTTCATATGTATTTTGTCCATATGAATAGAGAATTTTCAAAAGCATGGCAATACGGTTACGCTCAGGCTGTTGAGTATGCTGAAGGACATAAAGAGAAATACAAAAAAATAATTGTTTCTACAAAACTTGAACAACCACATATGTTTTTTTTGTTTTATACTCGCTTCGATCCTATCCGTTATTTGGCATCTGGGGGTACCAAGTCCGGAGGTTTTGAGGAAGCGCAGAATGCTTTTGATATATATGAATTTCGTCCGATACAGTGGGAACAGGAAGTTCGGGATGGATCCATACTGTATATTGGTACGCCTCAGGAAATACCATCAGGTAATCTTTCTCAAATAAAATATCTCGACGGAAAAAATGCAATTAATATCGCAGATCGCTAATATGCCAAAGAAAAGCTTATCTTCGGGCAATAGTCATCAGATAAAATTTATAGTGCTCGGTTTGATCATCATCGGCGCTTTTTTTCGCTTTTACCAGCTTGATAGTCGAATGCAATTTAATTGGGATCAGATACGGGATGCATGGGTAATGAAAGATATTATTGACGACAATAAATTTCCATTACTAGGACCTGTTGCAAAGGGAACGAGTGGTTTTTATATAGGACCTTCTTATTATTATCTTCTTTCTCCATTTTATATATTTACGAATCTAGATCCGATTGCTTCGGGAATTTTTGTTGGCGTTGTATCTATTGTCACGCTCATTATCCTCTATGAAGTAGTCAAAAGGACTTTTTCAATATGGGTTGCTATAATAAGTTTGGCTTTTTACGCATTCTCCATCCATGCTATAGGTTTTGACCGTATTCCATGGTCGGTTGCATTCTTACCACTTCTATCTATTGGTATTTTTTATTTTCTACTGAGATTGTTACAGGGTGACAAACAGGCTCTTGTTGGTTTAGCTCTTATTATAGGATTTACTTTTCATATCCACTTTACCGCTATTTATTTTGTAGTTATTGTTTTACTTTGTTTACCATTTATACGATGGTCTCGTAAGATGATAGGCTTAACTCTCGTGTCTTTATTATTTTTTTTTCTTTGGTTTTTACCTCATATAATTTCGTCTTTTATTACTCATGATTCAAGTGGTTCAAATCTAATAAAATATGTGCAAACGTATTACCATGGACTTCATATAACTCGCGTATTACAGCTACTTCAGGATGGATTTATAGAATTTGAATCTCTGTTCTATTTTCGCGAGCTTAAGATGTTAAAATTTATTATTCTTCCTCTATTTAGTTTTTTTTATATTCAACGAAATGGATGGGTAAAATCGAAAAATATAATCTATGTCGTGTGGATATGGTTTCTCGTGCCGCTTCTTATTATGTCAGTCTACAGTGGAGAGATCAGTAATTATTATTTTGCAACAACACGTACGATTGCAGTAATTACGACTTCTTATGTTATTGTTGCTCTATTTCAAAATAAACATAAAATAATCCAGATAGTAATTATTTTTTTATGTGTTGTATTTATTGGTAAGAATATAGAGCAATTTTTTAGAGTCCCAACAAATGGTGGTCTTAACAATGTTCGATCACAAGTAAAAGATGCTGTTTCCCAGGGAGTAATTATACCATTTGCTGAAGGTGATTCAAAATCTTACTTTTACTACCTCTATGGAGAACGTGCAAAACTCAAAAGTAAATAGATGGATACGTGTGATACCAATTGGAGTGGTCGTATGCATAGCAATTCTTTTTAGGTTCTATTCATTAAATACTATTCCTCCGAGTCCATCACTTGATGAAGTTTCGATAGGGTATAATGCATTTTCAATACTCAAGACTGGGGCAGACGAGTATAAACACAGGTTTCCATTGCTTCTTCGCGCATATGACGACTGGCGGCCGGCTCTTTACGTGTATATCGTTTTACCCTTTGTTTCTCTTTTTGGATTGACACCGCTTGCCGTACGTTTGCCTTCAGTAATACTATCCACTGGAACCGTAATTCTCACGTACGCACTTTTTCAGCTATTTTTCAAAAGATATGTCGTCAGTATCATCGCGATAGCGTTACTAGCAATTTCTCCCTGGCATGTATACATCTCTCGCCTGGGACATGAAGTAAATCTTGGCTTGCTCCTCGTTTTGTCGGGAATATATTTTTTCTTTATAAGCCTGGTCTCAAGGAAAAGTCGAAAAATGTTATTGTTTTCTGCAATAAGCTTCTCGCTTTCATTTTACGCGTATCAAAGTCAAAAAATTATCACACCACTTACGATCTTATGTCTTCTTATTTTGTACTGGAATGACCTTATGAAAAGTAAATTATATGTTATCGTCTCGCTGCTTACCGGGATACTTGTTGTTACACCTTTGCTTTTAATATCTATAAATCCAGCTGTTTCTATGAGACTGCAAAAAACATCAGTTTTTTCCGATCATCCCCTATATATATCAACGGATATATTGTTGAGGCAAGCAAGACAGGGAGGAGATATAGTTGCTCAACTACAATATAGTCGCAAAATAACGACTCTAAAAATTTTTATACAAAACTATCTCGTTCATTTTTCCCCTCAATGGCTTTTTTGGGGCGGGGACAATGAGCGACATAAAGTTTCCGGAATGGGCCTTTTATATCCGTGGGAGATTCCTTTTATAATTATTGGTTTGATATCTTTATGGAGGTCAACGATTGACAAACGGAAAAAAATTTTTATTGTCGCATGGTTTTTCATAAGTCCACTTCCTGGAGCACTTACCACAGAAGCTCCTCACGCGATGCGTACATATTCTTTTTTACCGTTATGGCAGTTTTTCACTGCATATGGTGTTTACTACATATATACTCTTTTTCAAAGAAAAATTGAGAGAACTATCTTCATAGGAATACTTTGTAGTATTTTTGTATTTAGTGGCTATACATTATTCATTCAATATTTTTCCATCTTTCCAGTCAAACAGTCAGGTTCTTTTCAGTACACTCTGCCACTTGCGCTTGCCTATACGATAGAACACGAAAACGAATACAATACGATTATTGTTTCTAATCAAGAAAATCTTTATCAATCCTATATGTATTATCTTTTTTATAGCAAATATGATCCTAGACAATATCATTTTAGTGGGGGAACGTACTCTGGGGGCTATGATGAAACACATGCAATAGGTAAATATGAATTTAGGCCAATCGTATGGGAGAAAGAGCAGTTTGATAAGGGAATACTATTTGTTGGAAATATAAAAGATTTTCCATATAACGTCGGAGAAAAAGCAACGTATACACTACTGAATGGACAAGAAGCAATAAAAATAATAAGCCGCTAGCTATGAAATGGAAACATTATTTACTTATCATAGTGTTCTTATCTTTTTTTCCTCTACGCGACTATTTTCATGTTGGTCTACCCGTGACCCATGATGGTCGGGATCATGTTGCCCGTATAGCAAATTTCTATCAGTCTCTTGCCGAAGGAAATGTTTTACCCCGCTGGGCAGCGAACCTAAATTGGGGGTATGGACATCCGATATTAATGTTTTTATATCCATTGCCATCGTACATCGCATCGTTGTTTCATTTTCCTGGTTTTTCTTTCGTAGACAGCACAAAATTAGTTTTTATTCTGTCTTTTATTGCAAGTATGCTTTCGATGTATGTTTGGGTTAGTGCTGTTTATGGCCTATTGCCTGGCTTCGTTGCAGCTATATTATATGGATTTGCACCATATCGGTTTATAGATATGTATGTTCGTGGAGCAATAGGGGAACATGTTGCTTTTATATTTCCACCTCTTATATGTTTGGGATGTTATTTTTTAGCAAAAAAGAAAAAATCAATTATTTTCTCTGGGATACTTATCAGCATAGCAACATTCGGGCTTTTGTTGTCTCACAATGCGATGAGTCTTATGTTTATTCCGATCATTTTTGCGTATATCATCTATCTGTATTTTTTTGAAAGTAATAAGAGTAGCGTCTTTCTTGTTTCATGTTTCTGGTTTATCTTAGAGGGTTTTTTACTTTCTGCATTTTTTCTTATTCCTGCTTACTTTGAAGGAAAATATACGCTTCGAGACATAGTTACAAAGGGAGATTTTACCGATAGATTTGTACCATTTGTATCATTTTTCCGTTCTTCCTGGAATTATGGGGGTAGTAATCAATTCTCTAAAGAAATAGGAATCGCTCATTATATGTCGATACTACTCGGCATCATATTTTTTGTTAAACATAAAGGTGAAATAAGGGTTTTACTTGCAGGATTATTGCTCCTTATGATTCTTTCAGTTTTTCTTATGACCTCTTGGTCTCAACCGATATGGCAATCTATCTCACTTATGCAAAAATTTCAGTTTCCATGGAGACTATTGTCAGTTACTGTATTTCTATCGTCATTTGCTGGTGGCATAAGTGTTTTTCTAGTTAATAAAAAATATTCTCTTATCTTGAGTTTCCTAGTTGTCTTAGTTTCTATTTTTGCTACAGCGCATATGTGGAAGGCACAATCATATAGCGACAAACAAGAGTCATTTTATAGCGGAATTTTTGATAGCACGACAGACACAGGAGAAAGTAGTCCCATATGGTCTGTGCGGTTTATGGAAAAAAGAGCAGTCGCGCCGATAGAAGTAATAGAAGGACAGGCCAACGCATCAATTATTTCTCGATCCTCTACGGCTCATACGTATAGAGTAAACGCAAAAATAAAATCTCGTCTCGTTGAAAATACGCTCTACTTTCCCGGGTGGCAAGTTTTGATAGATAGGAAACCTGTATCTGTTGAGTTTCAGGATCCTACCTACAGGGGGCTTATGACGTTTTGGATTGAGGAAGGAGAACACGCTGTGGAAGTTGCATTTCGTGATACAAAATTACGTAAGATGGCAAACGGTATTAGCCTTGGTGGTTTTGGATTACTTCTCTTAACGATTACAATACTTATATGGAAGAGAAAAACGTAATCCTATCCGTCGCAATTGCTACGTTTAATGAGGAACAAAATATTTCCGCGTGCCTTACCTCCGTCGTAAGCTGGGTGGATGAAATCGTCATCGTTGATGGCGGATCAACTGATAGAACAGTTGAAATAGCAAAATCATTTGGTGCAAAAGCGATAAAGACAGATAATCCTCCGATATTTCATATAAACAAGCAAAAGGCGGTAGATGCATGTAGCGGAGAATGGATTTTGCAACTTGATGCAGACGAAGTAGTCTCAGAGGATCTAAAAAATGAAATTGTTCATATCATGAAAGGTTTAAAAACCAATCAGAAAGCAGGATATTTTATTCCTCGAAAAAATTATTTTCTTGGACATTGGCTACGAAAGGGCGGTCAATACCCTGATTACGTTATACGTTTTTTTAGACGAGGTAAAGGATTTTTTCCAAGTAAAAGTGTTCATGAACAGATTGAAATAGATGGAGATGTAGGATATGTGAAAAACCACATTTTGCATTATTCCTATAAAACAGTGAATGAATATTGGAAAAAAGCAGATGCCTATATATCACTCGAGGCTCGCCAATTACAGCAATTACAAACACCTATCCATGTCCTTTCATTTTTCAATTTTAATTTCGTAAAGCCAACGTATACGTTTTTGAACATATTCGTTCGTCACAAGGGATTTATGGACGGATGGTATGGACTTCTCTTTGCAGTATTTTCCAGTCTTCATTTTCCGATTGCATATATGAGATATATACATTTAAAACGAAGCGCATGAAGAGAAAAATTTTCTCTTTTATTATTTTTCTATTACTCCCCTTGATGTTTGTAGCACAAATTCGGGCGGATTACATACTCCCTTATCCTTCCTACATGCCAGGGCATAAATTATATCGTCTATCTCGTATCATCGACGATCTGAAGGGGTGGTGGTATTGGGGCAATATCGGAAAGACAAAGTACCATATGGCTCTTTCTGATAAATATCTTGTAGAAGCAAAAACGCTATTTGAATATAAACAGTATATCTTAGCCTTAGATGCTCTTTATCGCTCAAATATTGAATTTTCTAAGATTAAAATTATTCTTACCGTTGCTCTCAGAGATAAAATTAATATTTCTCAAGTTGAGGCCCGAGTTTATGAAAACGCCTTAGTGCAAAGAGTAATTATTAAACGACTTGAGCAACAGTTACCAGCAGAATTTACTTGGAATGAGGAAAAGAAAAATGCAGTTGTTCTTCCAGTATTCCAATTGCTTGAAGAGGCATATCATTTACGATTACTATCGACTAATTAACCATGAAAATCAAAAAATCAGAGAGTAGTTCAATTAATATATTCAAATTTGTGCTTATATTTGCTTCTATGGTATATATAGGAGTTAGAATAGGAACAGTAGTTATTTCTAATCCAGGATATTATTTTTCTCCATATTATACAGAAGTAGTATATAAGAATCTTGAAGATACGTTTAATCGATCGCAGTACCGTCAAAAAAATCCTACTGCGCTTATCCCTGATGAAACCGTCTTTAGTTATGCAGCAGGAGCATATCTTCGCGGAACTGATCCAATTCTCATAAATTCCGAACATACACCACTTGGAAAATATTTCATTTCGCTTTTTATAATTCTCCTCAAAAATGATCGTTTTATCGTAATACCATTTAGTATACTTACGCTCGTTTCTTTGTGGTTTTTGGGGTTACATATACTTCACGATAAACTATTGGCACTTGTGCCTGTAGTTTTATTTAGCAGCGAGAGATTATTTTTAGATCAGATTCGATATGCACCGCTTCTTGATATCATTCAACTGCCGTTTATACTTTTCGCACTCGCTTTTTTTGTCAGAGAATATTCAAGCAAGAAGTTTGTTGTCACCTCATTAATGATAGGTATGGTTATGGCGACGAAAACAGTGATTCCTGCGATTCTTTTAACCGCATGTTTTTTGAGTGTTCTTTTTATCAGGAAGGACTGGGAGCGAATTCGTTATTTTATTTTGTGGCTACCGTTCTCTCTGCTCATACTTCTTGCGTCGTACATACGAACATTTTTAAGCGGTTACACCTTATTTGACTTTATAGGGTTTCAGAAATGGATATTGTTATATCAGAAAAGTAAACTTATATTTCCTTTTTCAGTATGGAGACTAATATTTTTAAATCAGTGGCAAGCATGGTGGGGAGATATGAGGATTCTTAAAGCCGATGACTGGAGTATCATGTGGCCCATTGTCACTTTACTAACTATTTTTAGTTTATTATTTGTAAACAAACAAGTAAAACTCTCGAGAGAGTATCATGTGACGATAGCTTGGGTTATTATTTATTCTGCTTTTTTATCAATCGGCGTTGTTTCTTCAAGATTTTTTCTACCGTATCTTCCGGTTCTCTATATAGTCAGTACACTAAGTGTGAAATCAGTTCTAATCCGATGGTGGCGAGCCTGATATGATTATTCTCTATTTAATAACTCTGACTGCTCTTGTTGTATATTCTTGGGGATTTGTGGATGCTAATATGCCGATTGGAACCCTTCGTGGTTTATATAGCCTTGTAAACTATAAGCGAGACATTTCTACTTTACTCTATTCATGTATTATTATCTTATTATTTTTATTTTACGCGTGGATTCTTAGATCAGTTCAGCGTGGATCCTTTACTTCAAAAAAATTATGGAAATTAATTATTACGACATGTGTACTTTTATTTTTTTCCTTTCCAGGTTTATCGTACGATGTATTTAACTATATTGCGACGGCGAAAGTAACCTATTTGTATCGGGAAAATCCATATATTGTGATGCCGATAGAAATTCCCAATGAACCGATGTTACGGTTTCTCCATGCATCAAATAAGACAGCTCTCTACGGACCGATTTGGATACTTTTAACTGCTATACCTCATTTTCTAGGACTTGGGAATTTATTTTTGACAGTCTATACATTTAAGATGTTTGTCGTTTTTTGGTATTTACTTCTCTGTTTTTTAATATGGAAAATATCCAATAAAAATGTATGGTCACTTGCATTTTTTGCACTCAATCCACTTGTCATTATCGAAACACTTGTATCGGCACATAACGATGTGGCTATGATGAGTTTAGCACTTGGAGCATTTTATGTATTGTCTAAGGACAAAAAATTATTGTCATGTATGCTAATGCTATTTTCTATACTTATTAAGTATGCGACAATTTTTCTCCTTCCTGTATATCTATTTGCATATGTGCAAACATTACGGAAAAAGAAGATTTCTTACCAATCTATTTGGTTTTGGAGCACCATATCTCTTTATCTTATTTTCTTCCTTTCGCCACTTCGTGAAGAAATATATGCATGGTATTTGATCTGGCCACTCACATTCGTTTCACTTCTTCCATTTAGTTCATTTTTAACGTTAATGAGTTTAGGATTTTCAATAGGGCTCCCTTTTCGACTATCTCCGTTTCTCTATACGCGTGAATGGGGAGGCATAACACCGCTTGTCAAAAAAATCGTTACGTTTGTGCCTCCAGTCGTTACAAGTTTCCTCTATGCGATCAAAAAACATCATTGACATATTCTGTCTTATCTTTTTTTTATTTTTTTCCATTTGGTTATTTAATAAATCATTTGGATATATAAAAGAAACACATTCATTTCGTATAGCGAGAAACCAAGTAGGAGATTTTGGACTCCATTTGGGTCTTATCCGATCGATTTCCTGGGGAGACAATTGGACCCCCGAATCACCGTTTTATCCCGTTGCGCCACTTCGGTACCATTTTGCGATTGATTTTATTGTGGGAATTCTAGAACGGTACGGTGTGAGAATCGATTATGCATACAATGGGGTAAGTAGCCTTCTTTTTGCCATTTTACTGTATTTTATCTATAAAATTCCTCAATTGATTTTTCGCGAAAAGGCCACGATTGGTATCGTTTCTGTAGTGCTTTTTCTTTTTCCAAGTACGCTAAGTTGGTTAGAATTTATTCGCACACATGGCCTTTTTAACCTACGAATTACTGACATATGGAATTTACCAGACTACATACACAAAGGTCCGTTTGATGGATCTTTGATATCGATATATTTTAGTTTAAATCCATATCTCAATCAGAGGCATTTAGTAGCCGGTATGGCCATAGGATTAATTGTTATATATATCATATTATTATCACTTCTGAATAATAAAAACATTTCTTCACGTAAAGCGATTATTCTTGGAATTAGCACTTCTTTGCTGCTATATGTCCATAGTCTTATTTCATTGTCAACATTTGTGGTGAGTCTCCTTTTGTTAGTTTCTTTTAACAAGAAAAAATTAGCGATATATTATGGTGTGGCATTTGCAATATCTTCGTTTCCTTTTATAAAAACGATGATGATGGGTCTTTCTCACCAAATAGTTCGGATCGGATTTCTTACACCGCAGCCAGTGACGATCCTAAAGATGCTTGAGTACTGGTGGGTAAATCTAGGCATAAGCATACCTCTTGTTATTTTTGGATTTATTAAGGCCACTAGAAAACAACAAAATATTTTTTTGAGTTTTCTTGCATTATTTTTTGTTGCCAATACATTTCAGCTTAGTTACCGGATAGAACACAATCACTCACTTATAAACTATTTTCTCATTGCGATGAGTTGGTTTGTTGCCTATGCACTTTTGCAATTATGGAAAAGTGATCGATTGAAAAAGATAATAAGCGTTATTAGTTTTGTCATTCTTATTTTTTCGGGAATATTAAATCTCATGGCAGTAAAAAATGACTATCAGTACATTGTTGCTGATGCGCCAACGAATCCATTTATAGAATGGATTAGGCGTAGTACAGATAAACGGGCAGTATTCCTTTCTTGGGAGGAGCAATATGACCCGGTTACCCTTGCAGGCAGGCGTACGTATATAGGACATTCTTACTATACAATGGTCATGGGATATGATACCCAAGAGCGAAAATCTTTTACCAAATTCGTTTATGAGGCAACCAGCATTGATGCGTTTAAATCAGCAAAAGATAGGGGAATCCAATACATTGTGATACCAAACACTAAGACCCCTAACTTTTCGTATTTACCTCATGTTACATTTTATGATGCAACTTTACCTATTGCATACAAAGATTCATTCGTTACTGTCTATAGATTATGATCCATTCGATAAACTCAGGATCATGGTGAGTAAAATCGAACCATGAAAAAGTTACTAGTCGCGATAGGCATATTTATTTTTACATTTATCATGTATTTTGGAATCGCAACTCAGTGGACATTTGTCCCGCGATGGACACTCGACCATCTTAATCCTCTGGCCCAGTCGATGCGCCAATTTCGATTTGATATACCTGATCCTCCGCTGACCTATGATCTTATAAATTTTAAAGGAAAATGGTATGCACCGTGGGGTCCTCTATCAGCTTTCATGCTAGCATTTATCCAACTAATCAAGGGAAGATATGTACCGACAATTTACTTGTCTCTTTTTTCTTCAAGCGTAAACGCAGTCATTGTTTTTTTCCTACTGGCACGAGTACGGAAGGAATTTCTTCCAAAAATGAAAATATATGATTTATTTGTATTTTTTATTTTTTTTCTTTTTGGTACGACACTTGTGTATGTTGGGACTATCGGAAGTTCGTGGCATGTAGATCAAATGGCGACATCCATGTTTGCGACGCTTGGCATATATTTTGTCGTAAAGAAAAAACGTAGTTATATAGATTATCTATATAGTGCTTCGAGTTTCGCATTAACACTTATTGGTCGACCAACATACAGTATGCTTTTATTTCTACCAGGACTTCTGTATCTATTTGATTCAAAACTATTTAATAGTGATTGGAATGGGAAAATCCTTGTTATAAAAAAAGGATCGATACTCTTTGGAATTCCAGTATTCATAGGCATATTGTTTTTTTTCTCCTACAATTACCTTCGTTTTGGAAATGTGCTTGAGTATGGCTTCCGGTATATTCATGAGGCTCCCTACCTGGAAGCTCGTCGATACGCGTATGGTGCATTTTCTATTTCACACCTTTGGTATAACCTACGATATATGCTTTTTGAAATACCTAAAATTTCTTTTGATAATCCCCGTATATTGGAATTTAATCTGAAGGGGAATTCTATATTTTTTCTGTCGCCTCCATTTCTTGCGATATTTTTAGCGTCGCCATTTTTGAAAAGAAAGAAATCAATTGGTATTGATCCGCTTACTGCTTCAATCTGGATTACAGCTATTGTTACCATGATACCGAGTCTTCTCGTGTATAGCACTGGATGGATGCAGTTCGGGTTTCGATACTCGCTTGATATCGTTGTCTTACTTCTTTTGTTAACTGTTTTTGGCATGAAGGGTAAAGCCAACAGCCTCTTTGTTATCGGAACAGTGTTCTCTATATGGATCCATAGCGTAGGAATACGACTGCTCCAGTAGTATGAAGACGGAATTACACCGAATATTACGACTTCTTCCTTTTATAATTGTTAGTTTGGTTGTTGTCTATGCTGTTCGGTGGTTATTTTTACCGGGGTTTATGCCTACCCATGACGGAGAATACCATATTATACGTTTTCATGAGTTTGAAACGATGCTTAAAAACGGATATATATTTCCCCGCTGGGCTCCGAATCTCAATAGCGGTTATGGAGTTCCATTGTTTAATTTTTTTTATCCTTTTCCAAACTATGTAGGTACGTTTTATCACATGATGGGATTACAACTCACAGATGCTTTTAAATTAACTCTTGCAAGTGGATATATTATTGCAGTGTTTTTTTGTTTTTTATGGCTTAGAAAACTTTTTCCATTGGATGCCTCTCTATTTGGGACAGTCGTATTTGCGTATTTTCCATATTGGTTTGTGGATATATTTGTTCGCGGATCAATTGGGGAGGTGCTCGCAATAGCTTTTGTATTAGTAGCGCTTTATTCTATTGAGTCTGAAAAAGGAAGCTTTTTATCCTTATCCATAGGGCTTATGATACTCAGTCATAATATCTTAACAATGATATTTCTTCCTTTTCTTCTTTGTTACTCCCTGGTTCGTTGTAGGAATAAAAAAATATCCATTACTCGGATAGGGATTGGCATTGGGCTTGCGACATATTTTTGGTTACCGGCGTTATCCGAAAGAGGGTATGTTACGGGACTTAACACAGTGAATTTTCGTGATCACTTTCCGCTACTTGCTCAGCTCCTTGTCCCATCGTGGGGAACTGGATTATCAGGAGCGGGCTATGATTTGACAGAAATGTCTTATCAGATCGGACTTGTTCCATTGCTTGTGATGTTGATTGGTATTTATTTCATTTTTAATGAAATACATTTGATAAGGAAAAAATTGTTAATAATCGCCTATATTTTACTCGGAATTATTTTTTATCTAATGCTTTCTGTTTCGTCATTTTTTTGGAAGGTATTTGCTCTACTACAATTACTCCAATATCCCTGGCGCTTACTGTCTCTTGTCCTGCCTCTTACTGCGCTTATTTCTTCATACATAGCGACCAAGCTTCGTAATTATATTACTATAAGCATAGCAGTGATTGCGATTCTTTTAACCATACAATACACTCGACCTGTCACATACGAACCTCGTTTAGATTCCTACTATTTATCTCGTATAAATTTTACCGACGGAACATCGTCACTCGGAAATGGATTTTCTACTATATGGTCACCATGGAAAGATAGACGACCACTTAAAAAATTAGAAAATCTATCCGGAGATATGAACGTTAAAATTATTCGTGAAAAACCCCTCGAGTATCTATATCAAGCATCAGCAGACAGTGAAGGATTAGTGCGATTAAATGTTCTCTATTATCCTGGCTGGAACGTGTATATTGATGGCATACTGACGCCGATAGATTTCACGAGAGACGGGACAATTACCTTTTTAATACCGAAAGGAAGTCATATGCTAAAAGTTGTTTGGCAGGAAACATTTATTCGCAAAATCGCTGATTTCATATCTGTAATTTGTTTCGTATATTTAATTGGATCAGGTATACTCAGAATATCTTATGCGTATCGCAATAGACATATCACCACGGTTAAATGATCATAAATATCGGGGTATTGGAATTTATACCAAATTACTCATAGAAGCGTTACAAAAATATGAAGGCAAACATACCGTAGAATTAATTGATAATAAAAGCATTAATGTAGATTCCGTCGATATAATTCATTATCCGTTTTTTGATCCATTCTTTCTGACTCTTCCATTGCATAAGCTACTTCCCACCATAGTAACGGTTCATGATCTTATCCCGATTGTTTTTCCTGATAAATTTTCCAGAGGAATTCGGGGAGAGATAAAATGGATGGTACAAAAATATTCGCTACAAACAAGTAGCGCAATTATTACCGATTCTGAAAATTCTAAAAACGATATAAATCAAAAAACTGGATATCCTAAGAAAAATATTTCCGTTATTCAGCTTGCACAAGCGCCTTTTTTTGTGCCTTTACAAAGTCCACGTGTGATTTCGAAATATAGTTTACCAAATAGTTATCTTTTGTATGTTGGAGATGTCAATTGGAATAAAAATGTCACAGGACTCTTCTATGCATTTGCAAAAGTAAAAAAAATTAGTAAATTCAAAAATTTACATCTCGTTCTCGTAGGAAGTGCTTTTTTAAATGATAATTTACCTGAAAGTCGACATTTGCATCAAATAGCCAAACAGCTTGATATCAAAGATAGTGTTATTGAGCTTGGACTTGCAGAGGATGATGACCTTGCGACTATATATTCTCATGCATATGCAACAATTGTTCCTTCATATTATGAAGGATTTGGCTTACCACTTCTAGAAGCTATGGCATGTGGATGTCCAGTAGTTGTATCAGGAAATTCTAGTTTAATTGAAATTGCAGGTCCATCAATCCTTATTAATCCATACGACCGAGAAGATATTACAAGAGGGATAATAAAAGTAATGGAGTTAACACAAGATGAATACAAAAAGTTATCGAATGCGAGCATACAATGGTCTAAGAAATTTTCTTGGAAATCAGTTGCTCGCCAAACAGTAGAAGTTTATGAAAGTGTTCTTTACGCAGCATAGAATTATTTTTAAAGTATATTTTTGAGGTGATATTCCCTCTATACGAATGAAGCTACTTCTTGTTACAATTTTTTCATCATTACTTAGTCATATATGAAAACACTCTCTATACTCATACCAGTATTTAATGAAGAAAAAACAATAGATTCTGTGCTTGAGCACGTAGTGAATGTTTCAATTCCAAAATGGAATAAAGAGATTATCGTTATAAACGACGGTTCTTCTGACTTGACTAAGAATAAATTAAAGAAGTGGGAGAAAAAAATACGAATAATTCATTGCGATAAAAATAATGGAAAAGGCGCGTCGCTAGTAAAAGGATTTCAGTTCGCACGAGGAGACATAATTCTTATACAAGATGCAGACTTGGAATACGACCCTGCTGACTACAATACGTTGTTAACCCCTTTTGATAATGAGCAGGTAGAAATTGTATATGGGTCCCGATTTTTAGGTCCACATCTTTCAACTATGTATGTATATGCGATAGGAAACAAATTTGTTACATGGGTGACAAATGTTTTATATAACACAAATATTACAGACATGGAAACCGGATATAAAGCATTTCGGAGAAAAATATTAGACAATATCACGATTCACGCAAAACGATTTGATTTTGAACCTGAGTTTACTGCAAAAGTTTTAAGAAAAAACCATCAGATTTATGAAGTTCCGATATCGTATTTTGGACGTACTTTTTCTCAAGGTAAAAAATTAACATGGAGAGACGGTGTCATCGCGTTATTTACTCTAATAAAATATCGATTTATTTCATGATATTTTTATGCAAAGGATAAAAAAATTTATTTCTCATCCATTGTTACGACATAGTGCTATTGTTTTTGCCGGTTCAACCGGAGCAAATATTGCTGCCTGGCTTTATCATTTATTTATCGGAAGAATTCTTGGAACTGAGTCGTACGGAGAATTAGCAGCGCTTCTTTCTCTTTTTTATATATTCAACGTACCTTCAAGTGTATTACAGACTGTATTAGTAAAATTTTTTTCTGTAATGAAAGCAAGAAATGATTATGGTCAAGCAAAAAGCCTTTTTATTCTTACGACAAAAAAAATACTAATTTTTGAAGCAATCGGCTTGATCCTTATTTTTCCACTATCTAAGCTAGTAAGCTCATTTCTTAATATTAGTTCGTCTATAAATGTTATTTGGTTATATCTCATTTTTGCGACTTTCATAATATCGATCGCAAACGGAAGTGCAATGCAAGGATTTCAGCTTTTTTCTGCTTTTAGCATTCTTACTGTCATTGGAACAATGTTGCGACTAGTATTCGGAATTGCTTTTGCTTTTTACGGAGTAGGGTGGACTCTCATAAGTAATATTTTTTCAAATATTGTGGGCTACATACTTTCATTTATTCCACTACGATTTTTAATAAAACAAAAGGAAGAACCGATTACAATAAACCGTCGCGATGCGTTTGGATTTAGCATTCCAGCGTTTTTTACAACTCTTGGTACAACACTCTTATTTAGCCAAGATGTACTACTTGTCAAGCATTTTTTTACCAGTCATGAGGCTGGAATATATGCATCATTATCGGTGTTAGGAAAAGTTATCTTTTATGCGTCTGCATCTATAAGTTTTGTCCTTTTCCCAATTTTATCTGAAAGAAAGGAAACTGGTAAACCTCATACGCACCTTGTTGTCATTGGCATGTCACTTATTGGTAGTATGTGTCTTGCATTGACACTTCTTTATTTTTTCTTTCCACAGTATGTAGTTTTAACTTTTGGAAAGGGATTTTTCGGTGCAGCACCTTACCTAGGACCATTTGCTATTTTTATATCATTTTTTTCTCTATCTAGTATTTTAATCAATACGCTTCTTGCTTTGGACAAAGTCTACGTTTGGGTGTTTGCAATTCTGGCTTCTTTCCTACAAATAGTGCTTATAAATTTTTTTCATGACACAATCTATCAGGTCATAAACGTTAATATTGCCATATCTGTAGCTCTTTTTTTATCGCTTTTGATATACTACGTGTATGAGAAAACGTGAACCTAAGTTATTGTCTCTTATTATTCCTGTGTATAAACAGGAGAAGACAATATATGATAATTTACGTCATATATTGAGTGAACTAGAATTACTATCATATTCCTATGAGATAATTGTCGTCGTTGATGGAGAAATTGATAAGAGTTTTCAGGAAGCCAAAAAAATTCATTCTCCTTTCGTTACTGTAGTTGGTTATCAAACAAATCACGGAAAGGGGTACGCTATACGCTATGGGATTGCCAAAAGTAAAGGAAATATAATAGGATTTCTTGATGCCGGAGGTGATATTCATGCAGATGGACTTGCCATGATGCTTGCTCATTACCAATGGTATAACGCTGATATTATCGTTGGAAGTAAAAGGCATCCTGTGTCAAAAATTCATTACCCGAAACAAAGAAAAATTCTTTCTTGGGGATATCAAATAATAATTAAATTACTTTTTGGATTAAATATACGAGATTCACAGGTTGGAATGAAATTATACAGAAGAAAAGTATTAGAAGATGTACTTCCAAGACTTCTTGTCAAACGATTCGCATTTGATATAGAAATTCTTGCTGTTGCAAATCACTTAGGGTACTCGCGAATATTTGAAGCACCTATAGAACTTGATTTTACAGGGGCTTCAAGTATCACGAATTCAAATTTTTGGAGAATAATTCTTTATACGCTCCTTGACACACTTGCAGTATTCTATCGGCTTCGATTACTTAGATATTACGATTCCACTAATAAACGAAAATGGCGGTATGATCCTGAGCTTAACTTCCGTATAAACATTGGATAACGTATTATTTTCATGCGAATTCTTATCCTCAATTGGCGTGACCTTAAAAATCCCAAAGCTGGTGGTGCGGAACTTCTTACCCATGAAATATCCCGACGTTGGGTTTTACAAGACCATACGGTAACTGTTTTTTGTGCGCGATTTAATGATTCAAGGCAAGAAGAAGATATTGATGGGGTACTTTATGTTCGTTTTGGTCGCTGGTTTACAGTGCACCTTTGGGCAGCTTTCTATTATTTTTTCCGTTTTCGTACTACGACTGATATTATAATAGACGAGGTACATTGGTTTCCTTTTTTTAGCATTTTGTATGCTCCCGGAAAGACAGTGTTACTGGTTTGCGAAGTAGCAAATCAATTATTTTTTCGATTATTTCCTTATACTTTAGCGTTAATAGGCAGAAGTATCGAAAAAATATATTTTTACCTTTATCGACATGCTCCAGTCCTTGCGATATCTCAATCAACTATTGATGCACTGGTGCGAGAGGGTTTTTCTTCAAAAAATATAACGCTTATTCCTATGGGTTTAACGCGTCCAGAAAAGATAGCGCATGCTACTAAAAAAGCTCATCTCACTCTTATTGTTGTTGGCAGGCTTCATGTTCTAAAAGGTATCAAAGATGCAATTGACGCACTTATTCATATACTAAAGCACGATCCGTCCGCGAAATTGTGGATTGTAGGATCTAACGGACAAGGTTATCAAGATGAGCTTGAGGTTTATTTTCACAAAAAAGGACTCAGGAAACAAGTAGTGTTTTGGGGACATGTATCACAGGAAAAAAAATATACATTATTATCACAAGCCCATATTCTACTCATGCCTTCTATGCAAGAGGGATGGGGACTTGTCGTTGCTGAGGCAGCGTATGTTGGAACTCCTTCAATTGGATATAAGACAGCAGGTCTAAAAGATGTGATTTTACCTGATAAGACGGGAATACTTGTACCCCAAAACAGGTTTGATTTGTTAGCTTCTGAATCGCTGAAACTCTGGATGGACAAGCCTCTTTACCGAAGGTTTCAGGTTTCGGCAAAAAAATATGCTTCATCTATGCACTGGGAGGATACAGCACGTGTCAGTTTAAACGTATTACAACGTATGTATGAAAAGAATTAGTCTTCCAACAATTTCCATCGTGATTGCGACGTATAATTCATCAAAAACCATAGGTTTGTGTCTCAAAAGCATCCGTAGTCAGGAGTACCCGCGCAGTAAAATTGAGATAATAATCGCCGATGGGTCATCAGAAGACTCAACACAAATTATAGCCTCTGCGTATAACGTTCGTTGGATTTCTGTAGAAAGGTCGAAACAAAATGCTGAATACAACAAAAGTATCGGTATACAGCATGCAAAAAACGAGATACTTGCGATGATTGACCATGACAATATATTGCCGCACCCTAAATGGTTCTACAACATGGTCCGTCCATTTTTAGAAGACAACCGTATCGTTGGAGTAGAAACTTTGCGTTATCATTACGACCCATCGACAACTTTGTTGGATAGATATTTTGCATTGTATGGGGCTGGCGATCCGTTGGTATGGTATTTAGGAAAAGCAGATAGATTATCGTATATCTACGATCGATATAAAGCATCAAGAGATGTAGAAGATCATGAAAGTTACTATCTAGTTCGATTTAAGCAGGAGAATATGCCAACTATTGGAGCTAATGGCTTTTTGGTCAGGCGCAAGATACTTATAAAGCATGCAAAAGTTTCTCCTGGGATGTATTTTGATATGGACGTAAATATTGATCTGATTCTCAACGGGTATAATATGTATGCTTTTGTGAAAGACTCCATACTGCATCTAACGGGATATGGGAGTGTTTGGTATTTCTTGAAACGACGCATGTTATTTATAGGTCAGTATCAGCGAGGAAGAGATAAGTCATCTGATAAACCAGTACGAAGATATGGAATATTATCTACCAAAGATATTTTTCGGTTAGGTATATCTATATTGATATGTGCAACCATAATTATTCCTCTCATCGATAGTTTACGTGGGTTTAGAAAAGTTCGTGATATTGCATGGTTTCTTCATCCTTTTTTAGCATTGAGTTTTGTTGTGTTATATAGTTGGGTTATAATGAAACGTTCTTTCCTTTTGTATGCAAAAAAAATTCTGGAATGACAAAAAAGTATTAATTACTGGTGCATCAGGTTTTATCGGAAGACATTTGCTCCGATACTTGAAGACTCAAGGAGCACAGGTCATTGGTCTTGACAAGGAAAGTAGCAATACAGAAGGTATTATCTCTTGTAATTTAGAAAATAAACATGCTCTAGATACTATATTTCAACGATATTCATTTTTTGCATGTTATCATTTAGCTGCAATTGCTATCGTTGAAAAAGGACAAGAGATACCATATCAGACATTAAAATCAAATCTCCTTTCAACACTAAATATCCTTGAACTTTGCCGATTGAAAAATGTACAAAGAATAATTATCGCTTCAACATCACATGTGTATGGAGATGCTCCAATTCCGACATCTGAAGATGAACCACCAAGACCCTCTCGACCATATGAAACATCAAAAACCTGCACTGATCTCATAGCGCAGTCCTATGCAGATACATTTTCTTTACCAGTTCTTATACCACGATTTGTAAATATATATGGACCAGGTGATCGAAATATAACACGTCTTATTCCAAAAACTATTATGAATATTTTGATAAAAAATAAAGTCACAATGTGGGGAGGAAATGCATTAAGAGAATATTTGTATATTGATGATGCTATTCATGCGTATGATTTACTTGCTCAAATATCAGATAAAAATCTTGGAAATAATAGAATCTATAACTTTGGTACTGGAAAACTTGTTAGCGTCAAGACAGTCATTGATACGATCATATCGTTATCGCAAAGAAAGGTACGAATCAGTAAGATATTGGCGGGTAGAAATGATGAGCTCCCTGTGCAGCAAGTATCATGGGATAAAGCATCTCGTGTTTTAGATTGGCATCCTATGATTGAACTTTCCGATGGACTAGCAAAGACAATTGACTGGTACCGACAAAAAGTCAACAATAAGACAATATGATAAAACTCATTAAATCGACATTTTATAAAGAAAAAGAAACCAAAGAACAATTATGCAAGTTTATAGCAGGTACAGATAAATTAAGCATAGGCAGTCAATGTCGGCTTTTCGAACATAATTTTGCTAGCTATCAAGGCAGAACATATTGCGTATTTGTCAATAGTGGTAGTAGCGCAAATCTGGCGCTTATTCAAGCATTACTAAATCTTGGGAAAATACAAAAAGGAGATTATATTGGATTTTCTTCGCTTACATGGTCAACCAACGTCATGCCAATCATCCAATTGGGGCTTGTTCCTGTTCCAATTGACATAGAATTGAATACCCTGAATATATCTAGTAAGCTTGTACTATCAACGATAAAAAACAAACCCCTTAAGGCTTTGTTTATAACAAATCTCTTGGGATTTTGTGATGACATTGATGAAATTGCGCGTATATGTAAAAAAAATAAGGTCATCCTTCTAGAAGATAATTGTGAATCGCTAGGAACGGTTTATAAGAAAAGAAAACTTGGGAACTGGGGACTAGCTAGCACGTTTTCGTTTTATGTAGGTCATCATATGTCAACTGTCGAGGGCGGAGCAATCTGCACAGACAGTGAAGAGTTAGAAACCGCACTTCAGTTGGTTCGGGCACATGGTTGGGATAGAAATTTAACTGAACAAAAACAATTAATGATTCGATTAAAACATAATGTTAATTCCACTTTTTATTCACGATATACTTTTTATGATCTTGGCTATAATTTTCGAACGACAGAAATTCAAGGATTTTTGGGAAATTCACAATTAAAATATATAGATGAAATAATACGAAAAAGACAGAATAATTTTTTATATATGGCCAAAAAAATCTATGCACAAAAAGAAAAATATTATCCTATTGAATATAAACATCTCGATACTATTTCTAATTTTGCAGTTCCGGTAATTTGTCGATCGAAACAAATACGCGACAAACTCGTTTCTCAATGCGATGGAAAAGTAGAAATACGACCAATCGTCGGAGGAGATATGACAAGTCAACCATTTTTTAAAAAGTATATGCCCAACTATGTAAATAGCTTGATAGTAAATGCAAAACTTGTGCATGAGCAGGGATTGTATTTTGGAAATAATCCTGATTTGACGAAGAAAGAAATGGATGAAATATTAAGAATTTTTTTGTAATATGAAAAAAAATGTTCTTGTGACCGGCTCTGCCGGTCTTATTGGTTCTGAAGCAGTTAAATTTTTTTGCTCTTTGGGCTGGAATGTACAGGGTATAGACAATAACCTGAGGCGATATTTTTTTGGTGCAGATGGAGACACACGTTGGGTACTTAAGAATCTCCTGAAACACGAAAAGGGATATATCCATCATGCTGTTGACATACGAGATGAAAATAAAATTCGGGATTTATTCAAGCAAAATCGATATGATCTTATTGTCCATACTGCGGCGCAACCGTCCCATGATTGGGCGGCTAAAGAACCACTGACAGATTTTTCTATCAATGCAATGGGGACGCTACTTCTTCTTCAATGTATGCGTGAATATGCGAAGGACTCAGTGTTTATTTTCACATCTACCAATAAAGTATATGGCGATACACCCAACACTCTTCCTTTTGTAGAAAAGAAAACACGATGGGAGCTCCCCCGTAGCCACCGGTACTGGAAAGGAATTGATGAAACCATGAGTATTGACGCATCAACGCACAGCATTTTTGGGGTGTCAAAGACTGCAGCTGATCTCATGGTGCAGGAGTACGGTAGATACTTTGGTTTGCATACTGTTACGTTTCGTGGTGGATGTTTGACTGGTCCGGCACATTCTGCTGCCAAGCTTCATGGGTTTTTGGCGTATCTCGTTAAATGTGTCCGAGAGGGGATACTCTATACGATCAACGGGTACAAAGGTAAACAAGTGCGTGACAACATTCATGCGAGCGATCTCATTGCGGCGTTTTATGAGTTTTATAAAAAACCCCGAAGCGGTGAAGTATACAACATAGGCGGGTCGCGATATAGCAATGTATCTATCCTTGAGGCGATTGGGAAAATAGAAGCAATAACAGGCAAAAAGGCGAATGTTGCCTATGTCGATACACCTCGCGTAGGCGATCACATTTGGTATATTTCCGATGTATCCAAGTTTCAGTTGCATTACCCTTCTTGGGCGTACGCGTATGACGGTGATGCTATCTTGCGCCAATTATGCCAAGCGAAATAAACGCATCATCGCGGATCATTATCGCCACTCACGAGCTTTATTACGGTGCGCCGCAGGCTCTGCGTGATTATCTCGTTGGGCAGCAGGTGAAAGAATTGGTTTACCTATCCCATCCGATTCGTCCGGAGAATCCAACATCCAAAAATGAGCTCTATAAAGTCGGTAAACAACTCCGGTCATTTTCATTTGCACGACCTTCGGGAAACGCTTGGTGGTTTGGGGTGGATTTTATAACGACCATAGTATGGGTTATAAGACTGCGTGGAAGGTACGACGTGTATATCGGTGTCGACCCGCTTAATTGCTTGGCAGGTATGGTACTTCGAGCTTTAGGATTGGTCAGATGCGTCATTTTTTATACCATCGATTTCACACCTAAACGATTTGAGCAAAAAGTTTTGGATGTTTTGTATCATACGATTGAGTCGTTCTGCGTTCGGTTTGCGAATGTACGCTGGGATATATCGCCAAGAATTGCCAAAGGTAGAGAGAAATTTTTGGGAATGAAAGGACACGACTTTCCGGTTACCGTTGTTCCCGTCGGTATGTGGGAAAAAGATATTATCACCCGCAACACCGGATTTGACGCTCATCGTGTCGTGTTTGTTGGTCATTTATTGAAAAAGCAAGGCGTAGATAAAGTCCTCGCGGCACTGTTTATGGTAAAGAAGAAGGTGAAGAACGTGACATTACTTGTCATCGGTGGCGGGGAGGAAGAGGGGTCACTGCGTCAACTGGCGAGTAAACTTCGTCTCGAGAAAAATGTTGAGTTTACCGGATGGATGTGGGATCAGAATGAGATACGTGAGTCTCTCTCCGGATGCGCGTTTGCTGTGGCAACGTATGACCCGCAGGGCGCCAAAGAGGATAATTTTACCTATTACGCTGACCCTACTAAAATCAAGACATATCTTTCCTGCGGACTTGCCGTTATTATGACCAGCGTTCCTTATAATGCTCAAACGCTTAAAAATTTAGGCTGCGCCCAGATAGCTTCTTATAGCGCAACCTCAATTGCAAAAGCCATGATGATTTGGATTGATGATAAAAAGAAGCTTAATAGAGCCAGAAAGATTGCTCTTGAGGTTGCCAGGGCATGTACATGGGAAAAAATTTTCGAACGAGTTACTGGATTATGATATGAATAAGTCATTGTATGACTATATCTGTTGTCCGTCCTGTAAGAGTGAATTAAAGAAAAGCGTGTTGACCGTAGTATGCCGATTGTGCAAGCGGTCATACGAGATCCGATCCGGTATCCCGATACTCGTGGATTTCTCGAAAATTCCGGAGCATTTGCAGAGGCAAATACAGTATTTTGAACATGAAGACGAAGCGCGCGGAGATTGGACGCTTGAGCCCTGGCAAGCACGATATGTCAGAAAATTTCTGGACATCGGTAAACCAAAGCGCGGCGGGCTGATCATCGACAACGCAACCGGCAGCGGGTATATGACTATCGAATTGGCAAAGCGAGGCTATCGGGTGATTGCTACTGATTTAACGCTGAAAGAACTTGTCAAACTCAAAAGGGCAATCAATAAACTCGGTTTATCCCGGAAGGTGCTTTTGGTTTGTGTCAACAGCGAGATGCTTCCGATTAAGTCAGCCGTGGCTGATGGACTTGTCGCTAATGCGATTTTGGAGCATTTGCCAAATGAAAAAGCTGCGATAAACGAGATTACAAGAGTGATAAAAAAAGGAGCGCCGGTGATGGTGGCGATGCCGCTCTCCTACTATCTGCTTTTGCCTTTTTTGTGGTTCCCGAATGTCATTCATGATCGAGGGATCGGGCATTTACGCCGTTATGACAGGGAGAGTATAATCAGGAAATTTAGGAGATTTAGGGAAATCAAGACATACTACACCGGGCATGTGATAAAAGTATTCTGTCTTTTTCTGTCGCTTTTTACCAAAATGAAGTTTTGGGAAATTTTGGGAGAAAAGTGGGATATTAAATTCGAACATATACCCTACGGGGGCAGTAATATCGTTTCGATTCTGAAGAAATTATGAAACAGACCTATCGGTATGAAAGTATTTTTACCTATGGAAGCCTCCAATCAGTCGGACACGCGGAGGAATATTTTTCCGAACATACCAGAAAACTCGTAATGTATATCGTCATGCCGCGGGTCAAAAATAAAGGGAATCTTCTGCGAATATATCAGGATGGAAGACTCGTGAAAGAAGAAAAAGTTTTGTCGTCTGGCAATTTTTTCTTTTACTACCTGTCCTGGCTTTGGCATAACTGGAAATTCATCCTGACTTACTTTGAAAAAGAAGAAAGATTTATCGTACTTTCCGGTCACCCGATTTTCTTTTTCGGAATGAGCATCCAGAAGCTCTTACGGCCGAATATGCAGTTTGCTTATTGGATCGGAGATTACTTCCCCCCCATAAATTTATCCTTACGCTTATTTGAAAAACTCAAAAAATACTACCACGATCGTGTTTCTTACACATATTATTTAAGCGATACGATAAATAAAATATTAAACGAAGGAACTATCATGAATGATAGATGGAAAAAGACGGTCATGTGGGGGGTCAAGCCAATAATTACCAGAAGACGAGATATCAAAGGGGAATTTAATATACTTTTTATTGGACTACTTAAAGAAGGTCAAGGGATAGAAGTTATATTAAAATTTTTGGCAACCCATCCTGAATATGCCCTGAAAATCATCGGGATCTGCCGTGATGATCTCTTTGAGTACTATCAGGCATTGATTGGGCAGTACGGAATCGGTGAGCGCGTTTTTTTTCCCAATAAATTTTATTCCGATTCGGAACTCGAGGGCATCGCTAAAGACTGTCATGTGGGTATTGCGTTGTATGACATAGGCAAGTTAAATGCTACGTACTATACTGATCCGGGAAAAGTAAAAACATATATAGAAATGGGCTTACCCGTTGTTATGTCCAGTACATCAGCAATTGCTCCATACGTTATCAATTTTTGTTGTGGAGAAATAATTGACGGTCAAGAGCCTTCGCTAGCCCAGGCTCTAGTAAAGATTCAACGTAACTATTCATCGTATTGCCGGGGATTGAAAAAATTTGTAGACTATTTTTACTTTGAAACATACTATAAGAAATCATTTCGTGGGCTAGAAACATGATGGAGATATATCAATGAAAAAGCAAGTAGATATCGAAATAAGTGTCATTATTCTTGTTTATAATGCTGAAACTACAGTATTGGAGGCTTTGGAAAGTATAAAAAAACAAGCATGTAAAGTAAAAGAAATTATAGTAATTGACAATCATTCAACTGATAACTCCGTGAGAATTGTTGAAGAATTTAAGAAAAAAAATCAACAATTAACAATTAAAATAATAATCCGTGATAGACTTTATGCTGTATCGGCAAGCTATAATCTAGGCGTAAAATTAGCTAAAAGTAACTATGTCGTTACATTTCACTCTGATTCTAGTTTATCATCAAAATATGAGTTAGAAAAATTAATGCGTCCATTTATTGAAGATTCAAAAGTTGTCGCGAGTGGATCATTTGAACTTCTTCCGGAAGGAATTTGGAACGAATATGGATTTTGGCAAAAGTATATATTTGCTAATGCTGTTGGAAAAGAGAGACCATCATTAAACGGTAAGTTTGATTGTTATAAAAAAGATGCCTTTTTAATGATCGGTGGAAGTGATGAAGTTAATTTTGGTGGTAAAAAACCAGTAGGAGGTGAAGATGCAGATTTGGATGCAAGACTAAAAAAGGTTGGGAAAGTCGTGTCAAGCAAAGCGACGGTCATACATATGCATTATGCGGGGAATAATTTTTCTCTAAAAGACGTGCTGAAGAGAAAGTGGGTATTTGCGCGTGCGTATGGCCGGATACTAAGAATACGTGGTAAAGATCTTTCAATTAAGGCCATAATTCTTTTGCTGATAAAACCATCGTTGGGACTATTACCATTTATTCCATTTTTCCATTTGGCAGGAATTTTGCTTCTAATGTTATTTTCTGTCGTTTATTCTTGGAAAATGTTTATAACTCATTCGACTCTAATGAATCCACGTATTTTGATAGTTCCGTTATTAAATATCTTTTTTGTTTATTATGAAATATACTGGATGGTACATGCATACTTTATTTTTGACGAAAATAAGTAAACGAGTATGAAAACTATTATTCTGTGTGGGGGAAAAGGATACAGACTTAAGGAGGAAACCGAATTTAAACCTAAACCCATGGTTCTCATCGGAGGTAAGCCCATCCTTTGGCATGTCATGAAGATTTATAGCCACTATGGGTATAACGATTTCGTTATCGCTCTGGGGTATAAAGGAAACATCATAAAAGAATATTTCCTCAATCAGAAGTATTTCGCAAACGATTTTTCATTGGATACCAAAAGTGGAAGAACGAAAATACACAAGAACGGCAACAGTCTAGTTGATGGCTTTCAGATTTCGTTCGTGGATACCGGGGAAGATACGCTGCCGGGTGAACGGATATTGCGTATCAGGGACTACATCCCTGCCTTCGATGAGCACTTTATGGTGACGTACGGGGATGGGGTCGCGGATATAGACATAAAGAAACTCATATCCTTTCATAAAAATCAAAATACCGTGGGTACCATAACAGGTGTACACCCGCACAGTAAATATGGACTGTTAAAAATCAATGATCGTGGCGTCATCATAAGTTTTACTGAAAAACCTGTACTGAATGAGTTTGTTAATGGAGGATTTATGGTTTTTAAGAGAGATTTTTTTAACTATCTCAATCCGGGGGAGTATGAACATGAAGCGCTCAAGAGGCTAGTAGCCAAAAAGGAGTTATCTCTCTATACTCATGGAGGATTTTGGCAGTGCATGGACACCTATCCTGATGTAGATCTTCTTAATACGCTCTGGCATGACGATCCTAAATGGAAAGTATGGTAAAGAAATCCGTATTAGTGACAGGCGGGGCCGGCTTTATCGGCAGCCATGTGGTAGAATTACTTCTTAATAAAAACTATAAGATCATAGTTGCTGATATACAAAAGCCGGGGAAAACATATTTCTTCTTACGACAGTTAGAGACAAAAGTTGACTACAGATGTATTGATATTGCAAACCAGAAAAGCATTCAATCTCTTTTTGCTGATGGTCAACCCGACTATGTTTTTCATCTTGCAGCACTTTCAACAGTAGGAGAAGCATACGAAAATCCCCGAAAAGCATTCCAGATTAATATCATGGGGACGGTAAATATACTTGAGGAATGCAGAAAAAACATGGGTATAAAAGGAATAATCGTTGCTTCATCGGATAAAGCATATGGGAAAACGAAAGAGACATATACAGAAGATTCGCCGTTAAAAGGAGATCACCCGTATGATGTCTCTAAATCAAGCGAGGATTTGATAGCCCAGACGTATCATAAGACATACGGGCTTCCGGTTATAGTGACACGGTTTGGTAACGTGTATGGGGAAGGCGATCTCCATTTCGACAGAATTATCCCGGGTATCTGCAAAGCGGTAATTACCGGTCGACCTCTTGCCATACGAAGCGACGGTACATACGTTAGAGATTATGTCTATGTGAAGGATGTGGCTTTCGGATATATTTTTCTTATGGAAAAGAGCGGCGAAGTGAAAGGAGAAGTATTTAATTTTTCCTCAAACGATACCTATTCGGTACGTAATCTTATTGAGATTGCGGAGAAGTCTTTAGGTGTAACAATTCCATACAAAATTCTCAATACTGCGAAAAATGAAATTCCTTATCAGCATTTAGATGACGTAAAAGTCAGAAAACTAGGTTGGCGGAATAAATTCACGCTAGAGTTAACTATTAAATCAATCATTGAATGGTATCGAAGTATAGTATGATTTTTACGAAAACTGTTTTAGAAGAAGTGTTTATTGTTGAACCCGAACCTAAAGTCGATCATCGCGGATATTTTACTCGAATTTATTGCCAAAATAAATTTGATGATATAGGTTTCCCAATAGTACAAATAAACCAGTCAAGGTCAATTCTTAAGGGCACAATTAGAGGACCACATTTGCAAAATCCACCTCATAGCGAAAAAAAATTAATTCAGTGTATCAAAGGGTCAATTTTTGACGTGGCTATCGATATTCGTAAAAATTCTAAAACATTTGGTAAATGGGTAGGGAACAAATTAAGCGAAGATAATAGAAAAATGGTATATATACCTGAGGGAATAATGCACGGGTTTCAGACATTGGAAGACGATACGGTGATTCAATATCCGGTATCTTCTTTTTATGCTCCAAATAGCGTTGTCGGTATACGATGGGATGATCCTTACTTCAAAATCACATGGCCCATTTCTAAAGTAATCGTTTCCGATGTTGATAAAGCATGGCCGAAGTATCAACTGTAACTATTTTTTCTTCTTTCCAATGAACATGACGGCAGGGCTAAAAAAATTGGTCTCAAAACCTTTATTTCCAAATATAAAATGAAGAGTTGGATTGAGAAAATATTCAAGGAGACACAGTGTTTTGAGAATATAATATTTATAGTCTATTTTGTCCATCGGTATGCGAAGTCTAAATGTACCATAGTTTCCGCAGAAGACTTTTTCTAATCCTTGTTCCATGCAGAGCTTATTAAGAATTTTACCTTCCATGATATCCATGTTGTGAACCTTGATAAAATCCGGTCTGAAGAATTTGAGACGCCACCAGTTAAAGCCTTTGAACCTTGGGATTTGGATAATGACATACCCACCAGGCTTGACCAGATCGATATGGAGATTGATCGCATTTTCCGTTGGCAGTATGTGCTCAATAAACCCATATGAAAAAACGATATCAAAATAATTTTTGTATTTTCTTACGACTTCTTTTGAGAAGGCATTTTTAATAATCGTCTTAACCCCTATAGATTGGGATTTGAGAGCCGCTTCGCGAGAGTATTCTATGCCATATGGTATAGAATCAAACATTTTTGCAAATTTTACAAGAAGCTTGCCATCCCCGCTTCCTATTTCGCAAATTTTTGGGTTGGTATTCGTTTTTGTTATTGGTTTGGGTATATTTTGTTGTACAATAGTGTCGCAAAGATAAATATCATAAGAACCGAAGATGCCAGTTTTTGGCTTTACGGAGATTTTTTTTTCATGGGAGTAATACTTGCTCCAATAAGTCTCTTTATGAAGATTTGTTAATGCCATATTAGTGATGATTTACTGAATGTTCAAAGTATATCATAGTTTTTTTAAGTTTTTTAAGGTCGCTATATGACCGGCGATATTTTTGTTTTTTACGATAATTCTCTTATCTATAATCCAAATACCACCTTTCTGTTCTTTTTTGTCCTTTTTGCCGCTTTCCTGTTTCTATTTTTCAGGTATTTGAGGATTCTCGCTCGATCGGTGCGTTTGATGGCAGAAACAGTAAGACAGATACATATTGTTCGTTTTCATAAAAAACATCCTCATAACAAGCGTCCTCATATAAAAATCCCGCTAAAACAATCTATTCTTTTCGTAAGACACTTTTTACGTGTGATAGATACCATGGAGCAAAGGCTTGTGAAGAAAGTTCATAAACTTTTCGATGCAATAGTCCGTGAGGTACTGATTCCTGTGATAATTATTTTCATCATAAGCGCTTTTTGGGGAGTATTTTTGACCCCTGCGGTATACGCACAAACGCCACCAGCCACAGCGTATCAATTTCCCTGGCCCGGTATTCTCCCGGACCATCCATTATATAAACTCAAGGTTTTGCGGAACAAAATTATATCCAAAATTATCTACAGTCCTGTTAAGCTGATTGAGTTTGACCTCCTGATGGCAGACAAAACGCTGTATGCCAGTAAATTGTTATTGGATAAAGGAAAAGGGGATCTTGCCAAGGAAACAGCGCTGAAAGGACAAAATTACTTCAGCATATTGGTGTCAGACTATGCGCGAGCAAAACAAAAAAGTGAGGTAATTCCAGGGCAGTTACGTGCCCGTATCGCGGGAGCATATGAGGCACATCAACAACTGATACGTTATTTGGGACAAAAAGCCGCGGTAGCGGATAAAAAAACATACCGGGACATAGATTTTTTTTCTGATGAAAACTTTCGCGTTTTACAAAATCTATGAGCCGGTCGCAACCTATTACGCAGGCGGTTATTTTAGCAGGCGGAAAAGGAACACGCTTAAGACCTCTGACAGCAACAACTCCCAAACCCATGATCACCATTTATGGAAAACCGTTTTTGGCCTACATTATAGAGCTATTGAAAGCCAACGGTATTACCGAAGTAGTGCTCTTAGTTGGGTATCTCCATGAACAAATTGAGGATTATTTTGGTGACGGAAAAAAGTTTGGAATAAAAATAATGTATTCTCAAAGCCCTGTAGAGGCCGATACAGGAACTCGATTGCGAGCGGCACGACCTCTATTAAAGCAGACATTGTTATTGTTGTATGGAGATAATTATTGGCCGCTTCAATTAGGTGTTCTTGCGCAATTTTATAAAAATATGAATACCAAGGCAGTCGTTACTGTTTGTCATAATGCCGATCATGCGACCAGAAATAATATGCTGGTTGAAGACGGGCTTGTCACAATCTATGACAGAAGCCGGAAACACCAGAACCTCAATGGGGTGGACATCGGTTTTTTTATCCTGGACAGAAGTATTCTTAAAAATTTTCCGAAGCGAAATTTTTCTTTTGAAGAAGTCGTATTGCCCAAGCTTATTGCAAAAAAGCAGTTGGCGGGTTTTTTGACGGATCAAAAGTATTACGGGTTAAGCACGGTAGAGCGTATTCCTGCGATACAAGAGTATTTTCGGCTAAAAAAAACTATTTTTTTGGATAGAGATGGAGTTATAAATATTCGTCCGCCAAAAGCCAAGTATATAATAAGCTGGAGACAATTTGTATTTTTACCTAAATCTAAAGAGGCATTAATCCTATTACAAAAAAAGGGATATGAAATGTATATCATAAGCAATCAAGCTGGTATCGCAAGAGGTGACGTCACAAGGAAGCAAGTAAACAGTATCAATAGGCATTTACTGAAAGAACTTGAAGATATTGGGGTAAGAATATTGGGCATGTATATCTGTCCTCATGGGTGGGACGAAAAATGTTTTTGCCGTAAACCAAATCCGGGACTTTTCTTTCATGCTGCAAGCAATCATCATATCAATCTTTACCAAAGCTACTGTATTGGTGATGACAAACGAGATATTCTTGCTGGCAAACGAGCAGGATGTAAGACTATTTTTATTGGCAGGAAACGCAAAAGTGAATTTGAATCAGACGGGAAGCCCGATTTTATCGCGAGTAATTTGTTTAACGCAGTAAAATATTTATGATTATTTCTAGAACACCATTACGAATTAGCTTTGTGGGGGGAGGCAGTGATATTGCCAGTTACTATAAGCATGGAACCGGAGCTGTTGTTTCTACCGCAATAAATAAATATATATACATCATGGTAGAGAAGCAATTTGATGGAAGAATTATAGTTCAATATTCTAAAACAGAGATCGTAAAACATGTAGCTGATATTCAAAATAATTTAGTTCGTGAAGCTATGAAGATGACTGGTATTGATGGTGGCATACATATGACATCTATAAGCGATGTGCCTGCTGAGGGTACGGGGTTGGGTTCTTCTAGCGCTTACGTTGTTGGGCTCCTTAATGCGTTTTATGCATATCAAGGCAAATACGTTTCGGCTCAACGGTTGGCAAGTCAAGCCTCTAAGATAGAAATAGAAATTTTGAAAAAGCCAATAGGGAAGCAGGATCAGTACATAGCAGCCTATGGTGGATTACAATATATCCAATTTTATCCAGATGACACGGTCTCGATTGACCCTATCATTTGTCTGCCGGTAACCAAAAAGAAGTTGGAGGAGAGACTTTTGCTGCTGTACACGAGGCTGACGCGGTCCACAGATCAGATTCTTGCCAGACAAAGTAAAAATATGGAGATTGAGATAAATAAAAGAAACACTATGAGTAGTATGGTTCAGTTAGCCAGACTCATGCGTGAAGGCTTACGTCACAATGTCATACGCACGTTTGGGAGCTCGCTTGATAAAAATTGGAATTTAAAGAAAACTATGACAGATACAATTACGACAAAACAGATCGATCAGTGGTACACGAGAGCAAAAAAATATGGAGCTTTAGGTGGAAAAATATTGGGGGCGGGTGGCGGTGGCTTCATGCTTCTTTATGCAGAACCGCAGTTACATGACAAAATTAAAAAAGCCTTCCGTGAGCTTATCCCGCTGGATTTTAAATTTGAACCTCAAGGGAGCAAAATTGTATTTGTAGGTTAGTAGAAACTTTTTTCATCATGAAAGACAGAATATTTCATTTTTTCGGTAACATTTTTGAACAGTCTCCAATACCGACGTGGATAAAAGTTTTTATCGCTTATAGACTGGATTTTTTCTTGTTTTATTTGATTTTTTGTAAGTTCGGAGTTGTAAGAAATTCAGCCGAGGCAAGAATTTCGGAAGACTTCATGAAATATTATTATAAAAATGGCATTGATGAAAACAAGCGGAAAGTAGAGGCATTAACCCATGGATTAGATAGTCCCAGTAAGGAGTTGATACAACGAATTATTCAACGGCAAAAATATATGTTTACCCATAATGTATTTGATATTCGTTTACTTACGAGAGACGAGTTAATGGATCAACGTATCAATATATATCATATTAAGCAAAAATATCAGGGCTTCAGTAATTATTATGGAATAGAAAATTTTTATTTCCATTGTGGCCTCCGTTTTATTCCTAAAAATATAATAAAACAATATGAAAATAGAGACCTCATTGATGCAGGAGCTTCAAATGGAGATACCGCGGCAATATTTAGCCGTGAATACGCATTTAGAACCATACATGCTTTTGAACCGGAAAATAATAATTATACGCAGCTTATCAGGAATATTACCAAATTTAAGTTATCGAACGTCATTCCGGTGCATATGGGACTGGGAGATAAAAAAAGTAAGGTAAAAATTACCAGTGAGGAAGGGCAGTCTCACATAAGTTCCGACGGAAAACAAACTGTCGATATGATAACGATAGATGAGTATGTTGAAAAAAATAAAATATCCGTTGGGTTAATAAAGATGGATGTTGAAGGATTTGAGTATTATGCCCTTCAGGGATCCCTGAAAACTATCAGAAAATATCATCCAATACTGCTTATATCAATTTATCATACCGGAAAAGATTTTTTTGAAATCAAACCGTTACTCGAGAAGCTAGGTGGATACAAATTTATGGTTAGAAAGCTTAATCCGTATCATTATTTTTTTGATACAATGCTCATTTGTCTACCTGCGGAGTGACACCTTTACCGTGTTGTATTGTCTTTTGTAGCCCATCATGAAGATTTATTGTAGGAGCCCAGTCTAAGAGTTTTTTTGATCGTTCTATGGAGGCTAATGTACGTTTGTTTACTTCTTTTTCAATAAACTTTTTTTGAAAATGATATTGACCTTCAAAAAGTGATGGGTATTTATTCCAGAGCGAATTGGCAGCCTGAAACTGAGGAGAAACCTTTTCGCATTTTAGTAATATGGCAATTTTTTTGTATATTTCATTAATGCTGTATGCCTTGCCGGAACCAACATTGAGTGTTTGATTTTTGGCTTTTTTGTTGGTAAGTACTAATTCACAAAGGTTAACGACATCATCAATATATATCATATCTCTTTTTTGGTTTCCGTCAGAGTGTAAGGTGGGCTGTTGTTTTTTCTGAAGGCACTGGATAATATAGCTTATAACCGGAGGATTGGCACGTTGCCAGTCCATATGGGGTCCATAGACATTGAAAAATCGTAAGATTACTATATCCATGCCATAGAGCTGTTGGTAGGATTGACAGAGTTCTTCAGCGTGTTTTTTGGACAGAGAATAGGTGAGCTGCGGATTGACATTGGCATCTTCTGGGGTAGGGAATGTCTGTTCATTTTCGTATACACCTGCCGTTGATGAAAAGATTATCCGTTTGATATTATGTCGCCGCGCAGCCTCAAGTATATTTGCTGTGCCAGCGACATTTATTTCGTATGCTTCCTTGGGGTTATTCTGACACTCCGGCAACGAAGAGATAGCGGCAAAATGAAATAAAATATCTGTCCCGATAAGAATTTTTGAAATATTTTTATCACGAATATCCATTTCTAAGAAATTCTTTTTTGGTATTATCCTCCCATCGGGAGTCACAAGATTTTCTTTATATCCAAAACTTAGGTTATCGAGAAATCGTACATTATGGTATTTTGTAAGCAGATGCATTCCAAGATTAGAGCCAATAAATCCAGCACCGCCAGTGATAAGAATGTTCATAATAAGATTATACTAAACTCTGGATATTTCCGTGCTTATATTCAACTTTAGTTTATAATAGTGAATTGCATCTATGACAAAACAGCCGTTTTTTTCAATAGTCATTCCGACCTACAATAGAGCAACAGATTTAGAGTTTGCGTTATTCTGCATTCTCCGGCAACGATTTTATAATTTTGAAGTAGTTATATCCGATAATTGTTCGACCGATAACACTCAAGAGATAGTTGCGCAGTTTAAAGATAAGCGAATACGATATTCTAAAACGGACAAAACACTTTGGAATTCCCATAATATTGCAAGGGCAATAAATAAAGCGAAAGGCCAATATATTTTTATTCATAGCGATGATGATTTTCTTCTCTATAACACGTCGCTTGAGACGATATATCAAGAAATCATCAATTATAGCTGTGGTTACCTACGGCTCAACTATTTAAGCATGTCGTTTAACAAAAAGAATATTTTTGCTTATCGGGTTAATAAGCCATTTGTAGTAAACACCTATGTACCGAAATTATTGGACAATAATGCAATACTCGGGTTTATTGTCGATTCTGACCCTTATTTTATGTCAGGAATTATTCTAAAAAATTCGTTTCCAAAGCACATCACTATTGTTGATACTGACCCAGCTCCCTGGATTGATATGTTATTTTATAATACTTATAAATTTGGAGCTTGTTTTATCGTAGAACCTCAAATTATCGCACAATGGTCAAGAAGAAAGATTCCCAAAAACCAGGTCCATCATATATTTTCATTAATACATGGTAAACTTCGTTCAGAAGGATACTTACATGCTATTAAATCAAAAGTAGGGAAACTAGAGTATAGAAAATTTCTCTGTAAAGAATTGTATTTATTATATGTAGAAAGCTTTCCAATGGTGAAGGCTAAAGTAGGAAACTATGGTTTGTTAAAACTCTCAGAAAGAATAACTACGATAGCACCAGAGTTAAAAAAAAAGATTTCGTACAGATTTTTGCTACTTTTAGCTCTCTATTTTCCCGAAATTTTTTGGATCATTGCGCGTACTGTGTATCTTTGGATTTACGCTCGAGTATCCCGGCCATATAATTATTCAGAACTTGTTACAATACTCAAGCAGCTTGAGAGAGAATTTATCTCTTCCGGAAATCAGGTCAAGCGTCAGGTATCCAGGGTATTTAATTTTTGATAGTATTCTTTTGGGCCACCAGAATGATATTTGAGGCAATTGCTGGAAATTGGGAAAACCATGTGTCTAATAGTAAAAGAGGTTGTGGAAATAAAGCAAATGCCATACCTTTTTCACACACAATGGTAAAGTCATGGAATTTCAAGATATCTTTTAAAGCGCCAAGAGTAAAAACACGCAAATGACCAAGCGTGTTGCGTGATCGTGTAAATCGTCTAGTAAACATAAGACCAAGCGTTTTGTCGATAGTGCTAACTTCTGTAAAAAAGGGTTGAACTCCAATAAGAAGCAGAAGCCGATTATACCAGGCGGCTAAATTGGGAGTAGCTATGATAAGCAAGCCTCCAGTTTTGAGTACCCGTTTTGCTTCTGAGAGAAGATGGTCTGGATTAACGAGGTGTTCTATAATGTGTGAAGCAATAACTACATCAAAATAATTACCTGGATAGCTCCATTTACCTTCAACATTACCGAGTGTTGCTTTTATCCCATTTTTTTTGGCAACTTTAACTGCTTGAGCGTTGGTATCAATTCCATAGACGTGATTTCCGAACATTTTTCCAAATGTGCTTATGCCACATGCGATATCTAGAATTCTGTTGTTTTGTATGCTCGGAATGTCTTGAAGTTTGTTTCTCATTCTTCGTTCATCCTTTTTATGATTTATGATGATGGACTCATCTTTGTAGGATTTGGAGTAAAAATCCTGATACGGCGTTTTCATAGAGAGAGAATAGCATATTTAAAGGCTATTTACATTGTTTTTCAAAAATTTGCATGATACACTAGTTTGTTAATACAAATGAAAAACAAGTTACCCTACAGTAAGCTCAATAAAAATCATTCGGTTTTTTTTGCTACATTTTCACGATATGTTGGTGGCAAACGGTACCCTACGAATGGCATGGTGGATCCGATGCTATTTTTTTTACTTCCTCGTGTTGGTAAGTTACTTCTTTTAGATCAGCCACATGTTGCTTTTGGTGATATAGATCCGATTATTGAGATTTTTGAGGGAAAGAAAATGAAAAAAAGATTTTTCTTTTCTAGATTTTGGTACCTTCCGATCTATCTTTTCTGTAAGATTCCAAGTGGACCCAAGACACGAGTTTCTTACAAGCTGAGGGATTTTTTTTCAGTACTCGGAGTAGCTCTCACTCAGCCAGATGTCTTTGATATATTTATTGGGCTAGAAGGCATAAATGCACTCGCAGGAATACTACTCAAAAAATTGGGTAAAGTGAAAAAAGTAATTTATTATGTTTCTGACTATTCTCCGGTGCGATTTAAAAATAAACTATTCAACGCCTTCTATTTGTGGCTAGACAGATTTTGTCTACTGCATGCAGATTTTACATGGGATGTTTCCAGGGCCATGCAACAGGGTAGATTTCTTGCAGGACTACCGGAAGGTCGTGTATATCGGGTCATGCATGTGCCCAATGGGCTGTTTGATTCACAGATACAGTCACTCCCTATAGCAAAGAGAAATAAGCAGGCTCTGGTGTATATGGGAATATTGGAAAGCGATATGGGTCCTGATATTGCTATTAAATCCTTGTCCTATGTGCACAAGAAGTTTCCACAGGTAAAACTTCATATTATTGGAGGACCCCAGGAGCATGTCTCGCTTATGAAGCAAGTAGCTCAGCAGGCACACGTTGAGGATTCCGTCATTTTTCATGGCTTTGTCGTTAAGTTTTCAGAAATGGCAAAGATCGTAAAACGTTGTTATATTGGACTTGCTCCATACAGATCATTTCCAAATTCTAAACGGTGGTATGGAGATGCAGGTAAAATTCGTCAGTATGTCGCAAGTGGTCTTCCCGTGGTTACAACACAGGTACCTCCATTGGGAAGAGATATTATTGCACAAGGGGCGGGAATTATGACAAATGATACCGAAAAGGATTTTGCAAGTGCTATTGTTACATTGCTTTCTGACGAGATGATGTATAGAAAAATGGCAAAAGCAGCAGTAAAAATAAGTAAAGATAATACCTGGACCAATGTGTATACAAAAGCATTCAATGATGTGTTATCTTCCGTCCAATCCTGAGTTTGCCATCCACCGGTCGAAGGATTGATTTACTCTTGTAATTCATTTATCATCAGTAAACGAAAAATAGTTTGATACATTCGGGCAAGCTCAGTATTAACCTTAAGCATATGAGTAAAACGGGCTGACTTGTGACATCTATGAAAAACTATCTGGGCTATTTTGCAGGTAAAAAAATAGTAATTCCTGGTGGCCATGGTTTTTTTGGTTCTCACATTGTCGACAAGCTAAAGACGGTAACGTGCGACGTTATTATCCCAAAAACTTCTGACGGCATAGATTTCCGCAGGCGGGAAGACTGTTTTGCTTATTTAGGCATAACCAAACCCGATATAGTTATTAACTGTGCGGCCAATCAGGGAGGGATAGCCTATCACGTAGGAAAACAAGCGGACCTGTTTATGGACAACCTCCTTATGGGTTCGTATCTCATGCTTGCGTCTCAACAGGCAGGAGTGAAGAAATTTGTGAATATCGTGGCAGGATGTTCCTACCCCGGGTATCTCGCAAAAAATGAGATGAATGAAGAGGATTACTGGAACGGGTGGCTTCATGATAGCATATTCAGCTACGGTTTTGCCAGAAAGGCATCTACGGTGTATGGACTGGCTCTCAGAAAGCAGTATAATTTCAATTCCATACACTTGATTATGGCTAATATGTATGGTCCGGGTGAGCATTTTAATCCCGAGCAAAGCAAAGCCTTGGCCGGCCTTATTAAAAAAATTTACGAAGCAAAAAAGAAGAATTTGCCGACGGTAGAGGTGTGGGGTACTGGCAAGCCGCTACGCGACTGGCTGTATGTGAAGGATGGCGCAGAGGCCATTTTGAGAGCTGCCGCTATCTATGATGATGTTTCTCCACTTAATATTGCAACCGGTATAGGGGTTTCGGTTTCTAAACTCGCAGAGACTATACAGAAGGTAGTTGGGTATACCGGAAGGCTTGTCTATAATACGAATAAGCCGGATGGTGCTTTGCATAAAATATTTGGGATACACAAAATGAAAAAAGTCCTTCATTGGGTACCTCCCACGTCTATAGAAAAGGGCATAAAAGAAACTGTTTCATGGTTTGGTAAAAATTACGAACACGCCATCGCGTATTAAACACTTTGAACACCCTGGCAATAATCGGCAGTAATGGTATGTTGGGGTCGGATTTAGTCCGATATCTTTCTGCGAAATTCCGTGTTACGCCTATCCACAAAGAAAATTATCACACTCACCTAGGAAGCCCTTTTGACATCGTCATAAACGCCAACGGCAACAGCAAGAGGTTTTGGGCAAATAGCCACCCGGTAGAGGATTTTATTGCTTCCACAGAGTCAGTATATAAGAGTATATTTGATTTCAAATACGGATTATATGTCTATATTTCTTCGAGTGACGTTTATGAAGATCATTCAAGTCCGCATCACACGAAAGAAGATGCCTTAATCGCGCCTGATAGGCTGACGCCGTACGGGATGCATAAATATTTCAGTGAGCTGTTGATTCAAAAATATGTCAAACATTACCTCATTTTCCGTTCGTCAATGATCTTAGGAAAAAATCTTAAGAAAGGTCCGTTTTACGATATCGCGCGCGGTACGCCTCTCTATATCACAAAGGACTCACGGTTGCAGCTCATTACCTCACGCGAGATTGCCAATATTCTCCAGTTTTTTTTGAGCAAAGGGATATATGGGCAGGTATATAATATCGGAGGCAGAGGTTCATTTTCGTTTCATGACATAAGCACTTATTTTCAAATTCCTGTAACGTATTCCGGTAGTTCGGAGAAACAAGAATATGAAATGAGTGTTGCTAAAATATTGAAGCTTTATCCCCTGAAGACTTCAGAAGAGTACCTTCGGGAGTTTCTCCATGGCCTATGAAAGCTCAGGTATTTGACTACGAAGAGGTATTTATGGGTGTTCGGAAGGAAAAACCTACAACGTATCTCCGGACGTTTGCGCAAGACTATCGATTGCGGTCATTAACTTCCTCCGTTTTTCTCGGGAAAGGAAAACTATTGGATATAGGTTGTGGGGGAGGCATGATTAGCGAAGCCTTGCCGTATTATTATCCCAAAGGCACGATATACGGCTGCGATGTGAGTAAAACCGCCATTGCCTATGCTAAAAAACTTGGGAGCGGTAAAGTAACGTATGCTCATATAAAAAATAAGCGGTTTCCATACAAAGATAATTTTTTTGACGTGTGTATTTGTCTGGACGTCTTGGAACACGTGCCGGATATTGACTACTTTTTAGATGAGGTGAAGCGGGTGCTTAAGAAAAATGGAAAGTTTTTCCTCATCGTCCCCTGCGAAGGTCAGGCGTTTACCTATACATGGTTATTCCGAAAGATTCATCTCGGCCAAAACCTCACGTATCGATATTTTGGACACATTCATCCGGAGTTTACTCACGCAACTGTTCTTCAACTTTTGAAGCAAAAAGGATTCCGCGTAGAAGATACATCGTATAGTGAGCACTTTTTGTATCAGCTTGTGCATTTATGTATTTTTTTTCTTCCTAAATTTTTTCTCGAGTTATGTTTAGGGAAAGAGAAATCACGAGAGTATACAGACAGCAGTCTGATTACTTCTCCTAAAGACAGCAATAATCTATTTATGTTGATTCGTTCAGTCTGGTACAAAATTTTCAATGCCTGCATGAGGTATCCCATGTCTTGGGAAACTATTTTGTTCAGAAAACTTCCATTAACCGCTTGGAAAATCCATGTGTTAACTACGGTATGAAAAAAAATTTATGCGTGAACGTATATTAATTATAGGAGGAAGTGGATTTATCGGATCGAATTTTCTCAAGCAAAAACTGTCACATGAGATTGTAGCCCCTACTCATCAAGAGTTAGATATTGTTAACTTAAAACAACTTAGAAGAATTTTTCAAATAACTCGTCCGGACATTGTTGTTAATTTTGCAGCACATAGAAACGCCAATACGGCAGAATTGCAAAGAGGAAATAAACAAGGATCAGTCTGGAAGACAAATGTTGAAGGGGTGAGAAATATTAGCCGTCTGTGCAATAGAGAGAAGTGTTTTTTGATTCATATTTCTACTGATATGGTTTTTTCTGGAAGTAAAGATAATCCTGGTCCGTACATTGAAACTACATTGCCAGAAAATAAATTACGCTCAGTATCCTGGTATGGGTGGACAAAAGCTGAGGGGGAAAGAGCGCTTCTGGATAAGAAAAAAGTGGCGATAATTCGAATAGGGAATGTAACAAAATCTATTTACGATCCGGGACTTGACTATGTTGGAAAGATTGCATATTTATATGATCATAACCAACTGTACCCTTTGTTTAGTGATCAGTATTTGACTCTTACATACATCCCGACATTATTTCAGGCAATTCATGCATTACTCCGGTTAAAAATAGGAGGTGTGTACCATGTAGCCAGTAAAAATCTATTTACTCCACATGCCCTCGGTAAATATCTAATACAAAAAATTAGAAAAAAGAATATAGTGCTTGCTTCAATGAGCATCCACGAATATCTCGATAAATTCCCTCATAGGTACCCCAAATATGGCGGATTGGCTAATGATATTACAGAGCAAAAATTAGGAATAAAATTCTTAAGTTGGGAAGAAATAGTAGATATTTTTATCGACAAAACTGAATCGTTTTAGTTTTCTGTTCTGTCTATATAGGAATACATAATACCGAGAAATCCTGCAATATACTCGACACTTCGCATAATAATGAAGTGATATGTATCAGTTGGGCGTTTCACAAACATTCTCCAATGTTTTAGATAGGCAGGATGTAAAGGAAAGAAGCTGACAACGCTTCGCAGTGGTCGTTTACGGAAATACTTGAGCGTGTCTCTTCCATATCTAAAACGCTTCAAAAACAGCTTTTTAAGCGTTAAATGTCCTTCATCATGAAATAGTATATTTTTTGACCTGTGGACGGTAAACCCAGCCTCAATTGTCTTAAGGTATATATCTAAATCATCTCCACCGGCTCCGAGTGATTCATCAAACCACTTGATTTTTTTTAGAACTGTTCTTTTGAAAAATCTCGGAGCCTCAACCGTGGTATCTTCCCAATAGCAGCGGCGTTCTAGGTTTTTGGCTTTTGCCCAAGGACCTCTTCCAAAAGAATCTTCTGGAACTATGACTGCATCTGCTCTATTTTCGCAAAGCTGTACAGCTTCTTGAATCAATTTTTTGGGGAGGAGCATATCTGCATCTACCCAGTAGACATATGTCCCTCTTGCTTTGTGAGCACCGAAGTTTCGTTTATGAGAAGCGTTATAAGCATTTTTTTTGACTTTTGGTATGAATGTAAATACTCTACAGTTAAATTGTTGTGCAATCGCAAGCGTTTTGTCAGTAGATTTGCCATCAACAATAATAGTCTCAATAGGCGTATATAATTGATCTCGTATGCTTTTTAGACACCGTAGGAGCGGCTTTGCAGAGTTTTCTGTAGGGATGACTATAGAGACAAGCTTATTGGACATAGACGTAGGCTTGAAAATTCTATCATATCAAATATAGCTGTGCTACAATGGCGCCAATCATGCGTCTCGTATTTTTTATTGCGACTCTGTTATTTTTAATCCCTTTTTTTTGGTTTCCGGCAGGTGCGATGGATATTGGAGGAGATGGGAATAGACTTTATTATTATGATCCTATAGCATTTATCAAAAATACAAGTTTGTATTCGATGGAACCAGAAGGGAAAGCTCTGGTAGATCCCACGAAACATGCCTATCTCCCATATGTGGGATTATTTGCGGTTATAAAATATTTTCATGTTTCCTCACACGATTTGATCAGTATATTTAATGGTATAAAGCTTAGTGTTGGGTTCATTTCTATATATTTTATAGTAAAAGAATTTCTCCAAAGAGGAGAGAAGAAAGAGAGAAATTTCTACGTAGTAGAAATGCCTTCCATACTGGCAGGGGTTTTTTACATTCTTGCCACAGGGTCGGAAAAATTAATCTTTCACTGGGTGAAGGCTCTCCATTCACACGATCAAGTATTTTTAAATCCCTTACTATTTCTTCTTGTACTTCGATATTTATTAACACAAAACCGTTGGTACATGGTGGGAGCACTCCTGGTAAGTTTTATATTTTCCACCAACTTTGCGATGATTTCCGCACCACCGTTTTTTGCTTTTTACCCAATCGCACTTGTGTTTCTTTTGCTGTATGTCACCTTCATCAGAAAAGTAAAAATCCAAATTAAGGAAATAGCTTTTGGTATGGCCCTCTTTTTGGGGTTGCATGCGTTTCATCTCGTTCCTGAACTATTGGCTGTTTTTAAAAACAACTCGGTTGCCACGTCTGTTGTGTTTAAAGAATCCGGAGTGAACTATTTTACTGCGATTCGGGGTCTTGGTTTGGCATCAGTAAGCTTATTTGTTCCATCACCGGTCTCTTCGTTGCGATGGGTATCGTTTATGGTGCCTTTGGTTATTATCCTGGGGGGTCTTCAATCCTGGAGAAAAAATAAAGAGATTCTATTGATAAGTATTTTTTTCTTTATTACTTTTTTTCTTGTTACAGCAAATATTACATTTCTTGGGATTGAGCTGTATCGAAAACTTTTTCTTATTCCGGGTTTTTCTATGTTTAGGAATTTTTATTTGCAGTGGGCATATATTTTTATATTTTTTTATGCATTGTTGTTTGGTGAATCACTTGCATTAATTTTCAGTAAACTCAGTAAGAAGTTTATTACGTTAATATCCGTTGGGTTTATTGTTCTATCAATTATCGGTTTTTGGCCATTTTTATCAGGACAATTGGTTGATGGCATTCAATGGGGGTCAAATGGTGTTAAAACTGCAATGGTTATAGACCCACAGTATGAACAAACCCTTTCATTTATAAAAAGGTTACCGGACGAAGGGAAAATATTAGTACTCCCGCTTACGGATAATTATATTCAAGTTTTGTTTGGAATAAATAATGCAGCATACGTCGGACCAGCAACGATACCTTTTCTAACTGGTAAAAAGAGCTTTGCAGGATATCAAAATTTTTGGCCCGATCCAATTCCTGAAGAAATCATGCGATATTCGCGTGAGAACAATTACGAAGCATTAAATCAAATATTTTCTCTGTTTAATATTCGCTATATTTTCCATAATTCCGATCCTAAAATATATGAAGAAAAATTTCCTCAATTCCCAAATAGCTACATGATGACTTCACTTCCAAAAACACAAAAAGAATATAAAGATTTTGTGCAAAAATTTCCTGTACATTTTCTCTATAATTATGGGCCGTTTGAGTTGTATGAATTTGAAAGCAGGGTTTATCGTAAGGAAGTATATATACCTGATAGTCTTTATAAAGAAGACATGCTTCAGGTCATACGAAATAAGAAAATTTCATTTCAATCTGCCTTTATAGATCAGGATGAATGTCAAAAAAATGAAATTATTCGAATTCTTTGTAAGGATACGTATAAGCCACCAGAAGTATCTATAGAGACGAGAAAAATAAACCCTACTCGCTATATGATACAAATAAAGCAATCCGAAGACCCGTTGCCTTTTTTGTTAGTTTTTCAAAATGGTTTTCATAGCGACTGGAAGTTATCATTTGACCAAGAAAAAGTGCTGAGTGAGGACAAACATTTCATGGTAAATAAATACGCAAATGGCTGGATAATAACGAAAGATGATCGTAAAGGAAGAACGAATTACACCTTATATCTTGACCTTGTAACACAGCGTTATTTCGGGTATGGTCTATGGATTACAGGAGTTTCCTTGTTTATATTATTTATTATAATCCTTCGCTCATTTATCAATAGAAAATAAAATGAAAAGCACTAAATTATTAGTTTTACTTACTTGTATTATATTATCAATCTTACCTTTTTATTGGTTATCACCTGGTGAACTAGAGATGGGAGGGGACAGTAACAGACTTTTTCTTTATGATCCCGATTCATATCTTCGGGCTAGTAGTTTATATAGCGTTGAGCCAGATGGATATGGTCAAGTACGACCAGATCAAGTTTTGCTTCCGTTTTTATTTATTCTCAAGCTCATTAACTTTTATATTCGTTCTCCGTATATTCTGATGAGCTTATTGAATTCGCTTAAGCTCGTTGGATCATTTTTTTTCATATATTTAACTATAAGAGAGATTCTAAAAAATAGGAGAGAAAAAAGCAGCGACACTCTCATTGATATGGCTGGAATAGTTGCAGGGCTTTTCTATACGTTTGCTCCAAGCGTTGGTGGCAATATGCATGCGGCGCTATTGACCCATAATCAAGTTTTTCTTAACCCTCTTGTATTTTATTTGATGTTACGTTTTTTGTTATCTAATAAAGACATATATATATTGATTCTTCTTTTGGTGACTTTAATTTTTTCACCAAACTTTTCTTTAAAAGCACCCCCGCCTCCATTTGCTTTTTATCCATTATCGATTATGTTTTTAATTTTTTATATAAAGTTCTTTCTTAAAAAATCTCTACCATTGAAAAAAATATTTTTTGGAATGATTCTATTTTTGGGATTACATGCTTTTCATACTATACCTGTCCTAGTCTATTCTTTTGATACGGGTAGTTATTTTAATACACGGCTATTAGATGCAACCGCACAGCAAAATGAATCACTGAATTATTTTAACGCTGTGCTAGGACTTGGAAAGGTAAGTAAAAATATATTTTATACATACTCCCTTCCCGAACTACGATGGATGACCTTTGCTGTTCCCTTTATAATTATTTTAGGATTATTGTTATGTAAAAAAATACATAAAGACCTTGTTCTTATAGCTTCATTCTTTTTCTTAACATTATTTTTGACTTCTGCGAATATTACCAATATTGGGGTTGAGTTATATAGAAAACTTTTTTATATACCTGGATTTGGTATGTTTCGTGTTTTCTATGGCCAATGGCAATGGGTGTATTCATTTTTTTACTCAATTTTGTTTGGTTATTTGTTATGTATAGTATTTTCCAAATTACGTATAAAAAATGTAATTATTCTCTCAGTTGTCTTAGTGACCCTCTTTGTTTTTAGCAGTTGGACATTTATTAGTGGAAATATTCTCAAGACAATTCATTGGGGTTCAAATAATATGACGAGTATCATAAAAATGAATCCGGATTATGAGCAAACTCTTGGGTTTTTAAAAACGCTTCCTGATGATGGAAAAATTATTAATTTTCCTTTTACCGACTATGGATATCAATTAGTAGCAGGTATAAATAGCGGTGCATATATCGGTGTATCTCCAACCGCGTATCTTACAGGGAAACGAGACTTTTCAGGATATCAGAATATTTCTCCTTTTGCCGGTACATTTTTAGAGCTAATAAAGAATAAAAAATATCATGATATACAGAGATTACTCAGTCTTTTGAATATAAAATATATTTTTTATAGTTCTGACCCTAAAGCCTATAAGGAGTTTTTTCCTGAATTTCCTTATTCATTATTCCTTCAGGCTATTCCTGATTCGCAATTATTGTCAGATTTTGTTCAGGTTATCGGTAATAAAAAAATATTTAATAGGGGATTTTATAGTATTTATAAGGTAGATATAGCAAGTTATCTTCCTCATTTTTATATTCCTACTAGTATCTATTCATATAATAATCAAGATAATGCAAAAGGAGAAAATGCATCATTTTTTTTAGATAAACAAGAGATTGATCCAAGAGTTGCATTTGTTGAGCGTAATACTTGTAGAAAAGTATTTACAGAAAAAGAGTGTATTCAGAATGCGCTTTTAGATGCTGGAGATATGCCGGTGATAACCTATAAACGGATTAATCCGGTAAAATACAAGGTGGAAGTGTCCGGGGCACGTAAACCATTTACCCTCGTTTTTTCAGACAAATTTCATAATGATTGGAAGCTATATATGTCTAATAAAAAAGTTGAATCATTGCCGGTTGGCGAGAGTTATTTTAATAACAGCATTAACGAATCAAATCATGATGATATATTTCTAAATAATAAAACATTTGAGACGATTAGCATGAAAAGCTTATCAGAAGATCGACATTTTACGGTAAACGGTTATGCTAACGCATGGTATATAAAACCAACGGATGTATCTGAAGAAAATCACTATGAAATAATTATTGAAATGACTCAACAGCGTATATTTTATTATAGTTTAGGAATTTCTATGCTTAGTGTATGTGTTTTTTTCGGATATGGATTAACTCTAATAAAGAAAAAGTTCTCCTCGGTTAGATTATATAAAGGATAGTATATAATAATTTCTATTCTCTAATATGTTGAATAAATTTTTTTCCAACTCCATATCAAAAGTATTTACATACGCAAATAAAAATAGACTTTTTCTTCTAACACCTGTATTTGTGTTAATACTTTGTGATGTTTTTCTATTTAAAGTAAGTTCTGATATACGGATAGCAGCAATATTGATTATATTTTTTTATCTGATAAAGCGTTTTAAGCTACAGAGTACAGCAACATTTCTATTTTCGTTACTATTATTTGTACTGACCTATGTACAATATATTTTTACCAGGCCAGAAGCTTTTCATGTTCCGGTTGTTCCTTCTGTTGAGCGGACTGCTGTGTGGTTATATCTATTTTTAGTTATAGGGGTAATTCAAAAATGGAGAGAAAATTAATACTATTATTATTTTTATGATTTCTATTTTGCTATGGCTATGAAACTTACCGGTAAAAAAATACTTGTGACTGGAGGAAGTGGTTTTCTTGGTGGGTATGTTATAGAGGAATTAAAAAAAATTGATGTTCAAATATTAGCACCAATCCATAAAGATTTAGATTTATCTCAAGAAAAAAGCTGTCATAAATATTTTTTACGAGAGCGTCCTGAGATCGTAATTCATTGTGCGGGTGCTATTAGTGGTTTATTAAATATTTTAGAAAACCCTGCAGAAATATTTGATACCAATCTTAGAATAAATATAAATATATTGAGATTTTCTCACGAATATAACGTAGAAAAACTAGTGAATATCGGTTCAACATGTGCATATCCAGGTGAATTACCAACTGGATATTTTCGTGAAGAGGAATTTTTTAACGGGCCTATGCATAAAAGTGTGGAAGCGTATGGATTTTCAAAAAGAGCAATGTATGTAGGAAGTACTGCGTATAGACAACAGTTTGGTTTTGATTCTATAACTTTGCTTTTGACAAATATGTATGGACCAAGGGATGTGTTTAGCATAGAACGTGCGCATGTCGCTTCGGCGTTAATTAAAAAATTTATCGTTGCAAAAAGAAATAATAAACCTTTTGTTGAAGTACTAGGTACAGGACGGGCAATTCGAGAATTTTTATATGTAGAAGATGCCGCAGAAGCAATAGTAAAAGCTACTGAACTATATGACGAAGAAATGCCACTTAATGTCGGCACCGGTGAGGAAACGCCGATAGCAACATTAGCACAGATGATTAAAGAACTCTCTGGATATACAGGATTGATACAGTGGAATAAAGAAGGGCCAGATGGAGCATTACGAAAAGTTTCAGATATATCTCGTATAAAATCTAAACTTCACTGGGAACCTACATATTATCTTCGGGAAGGATTACGAAAAACAATACAATGGTTTGAGGAAAATTATGATGTAGCAATTTCAAAATTATGAATAAAATCATTCTTTTTGGAGGAAGTGGATTTCTAGGACCTATTATTCTTGAAAAGTATCCTGATATTATTTCTATTGGACGAAGTCCTATACCTATTTATTTAAAAAATAAACATATTCATATCGATAATTTAGATAATTTATCTTTTCTTGATGCATTAGATTTTGACAGGGTAATTTTTTTGATTGGAAGTTCAAATCATCACATAATAAATACGAAATCAACAATGGGAATTGAATATAATGTTTTACCACTTAAAAAAATCCTTTTCTACCTGAAAAAGAGAAAAATAAAAAAATTTATCTGTTTTTCAACGATTTTGCTTTACGATGTTGCAAAAATGAAATTACCAGTCGATGAATCTCAACTTATTAATCCTTATATAAACGATTATGTTTTCAGTAAGTATTTGTCTGAGGAATTAGCGAAGTTTTATTCCAAGGAGATACCTTCGATTGTTGTACGTTTTAGTAATATTTATGGTCCTACCAGATTAACAAGGCCTGATTTGGTGCCAACGCTCATCCAACAGGCACTATCTCCGAATGAGGTTTCTGTCTGGAGCAAGAAACCTGTTCGAGACTTTTTATATACACCCGATGCTGCAGATGCGATTGTCAAACTACTTCATACTGATTATACGGGTCCAGTGAACTTAGGCACAGGCCAGTCAGTCAGCGTCGGACGCATTGCGGAGATTATTGAAGAATTATCTGGAAAAAAAGTTAAAGATTTGAACAAACCGGTATCAGGACCTATGGAGTTTGTTTGTGATATAACTCTCGTAAAAAAACTAACCGGATGGAAACCAACACATACCATAGAAGAAGGACTTGCAAAGACATATGAAACAATGAAACAGTATGCGGACAAAAATCAGTGGTGGAATACATAAGCATATGAGAATCCTTCAACAATGGAAAGAATGAAGCTATCATGGTACTCCTTGCTCGTATGCTTCCTGACTGCCTGTATTTTTCTTATCCCATTTTTCTGGTTAAAACCTGGAGAAATGGATCTGGGGGGGGACAACAGTAGGCTCTATTTTTACGATCCCCTGGCATATCTGACCAGTCAATCCCTCTATAGCGTCTCCCACTCAGGACTGGGCGGAGAGAACCTCAGCTACTACGCCATTCCGTTCTTTCTGTTGCTTGCGGCGGTCAAAGCACTGGTTCAGTCGCCCACCATCCTTATTAGTATCTTCCATGGGTTAAATTTAAGCATGGGGTTTCTGTCGTGCTACTTCGTCGTGAAAGAGCTGCTGAAGCAGGAGGGAGAAGGACACATAAAGGATCGGTTCATCATAGAGGTGTCAAGTCTTCTTGCTGGTCTATATTACACGTTCTCTCCCAAGCCTATTCGAGAGTGGGGATATCCGCTTTTGCCCATGAATCTGGTGTTTCTCAATCCACTGCTGTTTTTCCTCCTCCTTCGATTCTTTCTCACAGAGAATATGCGATATATGTTGATTGCGCTTCTTATCACTTTTTTCTTTTCTCCAAATTTTAGCTATATTGGTGCGCCGACATTTTTTTCCTTCTTTCCGCTTGCGATTCTGTTTCTTCTCATTTACACCAAAGGTATTAAAAAGAAACCTATCCCTGTGGTCAAAATTGCTGTCGGTCTTCTGCTTTTTGTCTTTCTCCATGCGTTTCATCTGATTCCACAAATAACCAGCATTTTAACTCCTGGTACGGTTACAAATGAGTTCATTTTTGGCGACCAGGGGAAATTACAGTGGGGACTTAAATATTTTTTAACCACAGCACCATCCATTAAGGTGAGTTATGCGCTGTTGGGTTTGCAGCAATATGCGCAACCTGAATTCTACTGGTGGTTATTCATGCTGTTTCCACTCCTGTTTGTTCTGGGGTTTTTGTGGAACAGGAGTCGCGTCTATCTCCTAAGCGGTATATTTTTCCTCATTGCGCTGTTTTTTGTCTCAGCAAACATAACAAACCTGGGACTCAAACTCTACGGTCTTGCATTTCAGATTCCTGGGTTTTCTATGTTTCGTGTGTACTATGGACAATGGCAATGGGCATACTTATTTTTCTATGCCATATTTCTCGGGCAGGCGCTTGCCATTGTTATGGAAAAAATCAAGCCGGTGCTGCGGCATCTGCTCGTCGGAGGTGCGGTTGTATTGCTGCTTGCAACCTCATGGCCATTTATAAGTGGGAAATTGACAGATACGACGCTTTGGCAAAGTAAGAACATCAAGTCCCATGTCAAGATGGATCCTATGTATGACGAGGTTCTTGCGTATCTTCGGTCCCTTCCTGTTGATGGAAAAATTCTTTCGCTTCCCCTGAACGATCACGGCTATCAAGTACTGAAGGGAGAAAATGAGGCTGCGTATGTCGGGCCGTCCACGATTACGTATCTGGCTGCGAGAAATGAGTTTAACGGTGCTGTGGAATTTGGAATCTTTCAGTCAAGTCTTCTCGCCGCTGCTCGAGAAAAAAACTACACGAAATTAAAAGATATATTCCGTATCCTCAATATCAAGTACATTTTCTACAACGACGACCCGTTTATCTATGGTGACAATTTTCCCGCGTTGCCCTACGCACATGTAAAGAATTTTTTCCCGGATACCCAGGAAGGCTACAAGGAGTTCATCAAAAACCTTGGCGTGAAAGAAATCAAAACTATAGCAGGGAAGTACCATGTCTATGAATTTGACGATCGTGATTATCTGCCGCATGTGTATGTGGCGAGAAAGACCTATTACGCAAATTTGACAAAAGATGACGTTTTATTTCCATGGTTATTTAATCAAAAAAACAAAAGAATAGCGCTTCATAACACATTGAATGGAGGTGATGCAATGTTTGATAGTAATGGAATCATACTAAAGGCAAAAAATGACAATCTTTACACAAATGCTGTGACAAAAGGTCTTGATTTTGTCAATGATGAGCCTATAAAGCTAGCGGATGATAAAATAAAAGAGTTGGAGTCGGAGTCTGCCGATTGGAATAGGGTACTTACTCAATACGGTGCGATTATTACTACGCTCATACATGATGGAAAAACTATTGAGGACGATGGGAGTCTCCTGGCAAATAAGGCAAAAATTTATCAACTCCTTGAAACACATGCCTTCACGGTTCACAATATCCTTTTATCTTATAAAGTACGATCAGATCAAGAAAAGGAAGCACTATCAAGGCTTGCAGATGGGATGGTTGATCGTCTTAAGACTGAGCTAGATTTTGTTATACCTGAGCTTACAACATTTAAGTATAAGCTCGATATTCCGTCTGATGGATTATATGAATTATATATATCAAAAGATATATTTCCCTATGTGGAATCGATTGGAAGCATGAGTGTTGATGGTAAAGAAGTCATAGCTCATAGTTCTCAAAATGAAGATAACTTTTTACGATTGACAGACGTGAGATTAGCAAAAAAACAATCATCTGTCGAATTTAAAAATCTTGAGTATAACAATCTTGTGGAAAAAGTAACCTGGCATACTCTTGAAGGCCCATTACTTTCGACAGCGAGTGCCACTTTTTTACTCAATGATACGTATGGAAATCAGCAAGGGTTATTCCGTTGGGTTAATCTCAAGCCTGATAATTTATATGTAGTTTCATTTGATTATACAACGTCAGGAAAGAATTTTTGGATTAAGTTGCATGAAATTATCGATAATCCTTCAGATCCAGCACATAACTTTACGTATAACATTATGGCAAACTATCTTCGTTCGAATGACTGGAAAACGTTTCGCGTTATAGTTCAGTCAGGTTTTTTTTCTTATGGAAAGCATATTCTGCAGATTGCTTCAGCTGAGAATAAATTGGATTCAATACAGATAAAAAATTTTTCTGTCGTACCATTTATTAGTCCCCAAATAATAGCAAGAAAACTTTTATCATCGGAACATGAATCGCAATCTATTCCGGAAATCACTTTTCGAAAGATAAACCCTACGAGGTACGAGGTAAAAGTAAAAAATGCAAAAAATCCTTATACGTTGGTTTTTTTACAGACTTTTAATAAAAACTGGAAATTAGTTGACCCAAACAAACCTTCGGAAAATGTGATTGCTGCTTTCATGAGATCACTTAATACTCTGATTCACTTTATTTTTCCTAAGGAAAATATGAATGATCCGATAGTAGTGGGTCAGGAAATCTCTCGTGATGTTTTTTTTGATAGAGACACATTTGTCACCCTGGGAAAAGCTTCTGTTGCACAGGATAGACATCGCATGGTAAACGGGTATGCAAATGCATGGGACATTGAAACGAAGGATTTTGATGAGAAAACAGATTATACATTCGTTCTTGAAATGGTATCTCAACAACAATTTTATCTATCATTGATCATTTCTATTGTCACATTTGTGTGTTGTACAGTATGGCTTGGTATAATAGGATTTAATAAAAACATATGAAAAAATTATTCCAACAGGTTTACGCTACCCTCATTGAATCAAAAAGACATAAAATGATTCAAGATTTTGTAAAGAATAATCAAATAGTTTTTTTTATTCTTATCATAGTTGCCATTCTTATTGACAGTCTTTTTATAAAGACAACCTCAGACATCGTACTATTTGGCACGCTATTGTTGTATGGTATTTTTGCAAATATCATACATATGAAAAGTAAGGCAACCTTCTTATTGTGCCTGGGACTCCTCAGCGTGATGTTTATAAGTTTCCTGCTTACGAAGGCTTCTGTTCCAACAGAAAAATTGACAGTTTGGTTATATCTTTTAATGATTCTTGGTATTCTTCAACAATGGCGAGAATGAAAATATCCCGATTTTCTCTACTCATAAGCATCATTAGCCTTGGTATTTTCTTTATCCCATTTTTTTGGCTAAAACCAGGGGAAATGGATCTGGGGGGGGACAACAGTAGGCTCTACTTCTATGATCCAATAGCCTATTTGATCAGCCAATCACTCTATAGTGTTTCCCATTCAGGACTCGGAGGAGAAAATCTTAGTTACTTTGGTATTCCATTTTTTTTACTCCTTGCTCTGGTAAAGTCACTCGTTCGTTCGCCGACCGTCCTCATATTTATATTTCACGGACTGAATATGAGTCTTGGCTTTGTCGCTTGTTACCTGATCGTCAAAGAACTATTAAAGAGAGAGGAGACGACACAGAAAGATCAGATGATCGTCGAAACGGCGAGTATCCTCGGTGGTCTTTTTTACACATTTTCTCCTATTCCCACTAGTTGGTGGGCATACCCACTTTTGCCAATGAATCAGGTCTTTCTCAATCCGCTTCTTTTTTTTCTATTACTACGTTTTTTCTTAACGAGCTCCATGCTCTATATGTATATGGCTCTATTGGTAGCTTTTTTCTTTTCTCCCAATTTTAGTTTTATAGGAGCACCTTCCTTCTTTGCCTTCTTTCCACTTTCATTTCTGTTTATATTAATTTATACCAAGTACGTTACAAAAAGAACTATTCCGGTTGCCAAACTCATTGTCGGGCTATTGTTTTTTATTCTTCTCCAGGCATTTCATCTGATTCCTCAAATAGCAAGTATTCTGACCCCCGGAAGCGTGGCAAACGAAACTGTTTTTGGAACATTTGGAAAATTTGAATGGGGACTTAAATATTTTTTGGGTACAGCTGCAATTATTAAAGTCAGCAACTCGTTATTTGGGTTACCCCAGTTTGGGGAACCTGCATTCTATTTTCCTCTCTATAGCGTGTTCCCCCTTATGTTTGTTTTAGGATTCTTGTGGAATAAGAGTCGAGTATATTTACTGAGTGCTATTTTTTTCTTTATCACTTTGTTTTTTGTCACTGCAAATATCACGACGATCGGATTTAAGCTTTATGTTCTGGCGTTTCGGTTGCCAGGGTTTTCTATGTTTCGTGTATTTTATGGGCAGTGGCAATGGGTGTATATATTTTTTTACGCAGTGTTTGTTGGCTTAGCATGTGCGATAGTTTTAGAGAGACTAAAAACAACTCAGAAATATCTGCTTATAGGATTTATTGTTATCCTCTTTATTACGACTTCATGGCCACTTATAAGTGGTAAATTAACCGATACGACACATTGGCAGAGCAAAGGCATTAAATCCCATGTGAAGATGGATCCGATGTATGAAGAGGTTCTTTCATACATGCGATCACTGCCGGTGGATGGAAAATTTATTACATTTCCTCTGAGCGGTCCGGGCTATCAGGTGCTCAAGGGAGAGAATAACGCGGCCTATGAGGGTCCCTCTACGATCACGTATTTGGCTGCCAGAAACGAGTTCAATGGATTTCAGGAGTTTGGTGCATTTGGTCCGAATCTATTAGTTGCTGCCAGTAAAAAAGATTATGCATCATTCAAAGATATTCTTGCAATACTTAACATTAAATACATTTTTTACAATGAAGATCCTTTCATATATACCGAAAATTATCCGGGATTACCCTACGAGTATGTCCGTGATTTTTTCCCCGATACACAAGAAGGCTATAAGGAATTCATCAAAGAACTTGGGGTAAAGGAGGTTAAATCTTTTGGGTGGAAATATCACATTTATGAACTGGACAATACATCATATGTCCCGCGCATTTATATAGCGAACAAAAATATATATTGGAATGATCTTGTTGTAGTCAATCCTCATGACCCGCTTTCGTTTTACCCGGAAGATAGAACAGTGGCCTTGTTTGATGATATAAATGTTTTTAAGGAACATAAGGATATATTTGATGACATCATCCTAAAAGCACGAAATACAAGTACAATTTTTGATTTTTTTAAGAAGAAGAAAGAAGATAAATTCGTTTCTCCCACGATATCACGAAAACTCTCTGACATCATTTATCCGTTAGTGGTAATAAAAGAAAAAAGAGATCTCGATCGTTTCCCTGTAGTAAATAATGCGTATATTGATAAAAGTATTTATTTGGCAGAGAAACGTGTCAATGAACTTGTTAGACTCGAGCACATACCTTTGCGCAGAAACGTTGTAAGTATTAGTGAGCTCGGGAGTTCATGGAAGGAACCAGGTGTATGGGAATTTAGGAGACACAGCGAATACAATTCATGGGAAATAACTTTGGTGCGTTATCAGAAAGCTATCGAGAAGCTTATAGATGAACTGGAGAAGACAAATCAATCGAATTATTCCACTATTACCAGTAAAGTAGAGTTGAAAAGTTATTTAAAAGAACATAAGGATGATTTACGAGGAGCCATAAGACAAGAAACATTATGGTCAATAGAAGACAGAATATACATATCAGGCTTAGTCGAGAGAATGTTTACAGATATTTATACAAAACTCAATCTTCAGTTGCCGGATTTTAGCAACATTCCTTACAGCGTAGAGTACCCATTGGAAGATGGTACCTATGAAGTATATATAAACAAGAAAGATACAGAAAATTTGGATGTTACGTTGAGTGTCGATGGAGTGAGGATGACCCCAAAAGTTTTCGAGGAGAGTGAGTGGATGCAGTTTAATGATATAGTCGTTCAAAATAAGCTTTCTTTGCCAACTGTTCTTTCGATTGAAAAAGTTCCAAATCTTATAAATCAAACAAATTGGAAAACTGCCGAGCAAATAACATTGCAAGATCCAGTTGCTCTTGCAATACCCTATAATTTCTTAGGTAATACGAGTGGTCTTGTCCGGGATATTCGCGGATGGGAAGGAGACACTATCTATGCTATTTCATTTGACTACCTTACATACAGTCAAAATTTTTCAATGATTCTCCAGGAGAAGGGAGGAACTAAAATAAGTCAATATCTTAACGCAACATACGAAGAAACATTTCGGTCAAAAGAGTGGAAAAGGTTAAATACCGTCGTTCTTTCTGCGAAAAACGCACAATCTGCATTTTTGCAAATTGTCAAAGCTCAGGATGATTATGAAGAATTAGATAGTCGGAGAATAAAAAAAATTGAAATAAAAAATTTATTAGTGCAAAAAATTGCTAATCCTAAGATTCTTTTTAAGAAATCGTCCACGACTAAAGAAACGATTATCCCCCGCATTACGTTTACAAAGATCAATCCGACAAAATATAAGGTGGCTGTAAGTGGCGCAAAAGAACCATATACTCTGGTGTTGTCTCAAGCATTTAACCAAAAATGGAAACTATTTTTTCCGAGTCGCGAACATGAAGCAACAACATTAAAAGGGACAGTTACTCGATTTATAGGAAATCTGTTGAAGATACTTACCAAGCCAATTATTGGTGCATCGGGTCTTGGTGATTCACGAGTGGTAGCCAGTTACGCCAATGGCAGTATACAGGAAGGAATTCATACGAGTAGTCTTTTGGATCGTAATACATTTGAAACATGGGGGCAGGATCCCATAGCCGAAGGGACGCACCTACCGGTAAACGGATATGCGAACTCTTGGCGTATTGAACCAAAAGATGTCCAAAATCGTAATGACTATACGCTTATTATCGAAATGACATCTCAGAAATTATTCTATGGTACCGCGTTAGTATCAATAGGGGTGCTTTCATTGGTAGTCTTTCTCCTGTTAAAGTCACTTATAGTAATCCGAAAATGAGAAAACGTAACCTCTTTTACCTTTTTATTTTTTTAGGCATCGTTTTTTTTGTTTTCCGTCATTGGTTTCTGTATCCACTCATTATCGGCGGAGATTGGCCGTATTATTTTGACGGATTTTTAGAGAGCTTTAGCGTCGTTCCGATCCTTTGGGCTCCATGGCAGGGCAATGGGCTTGGCGGCGTAAATCCGCTATTGGGATTACATGTTTTTTCCTCATCTCTTATCGTTCCATTTGTCAACTGGCTCGGGTTGCCGTGGGAGGTGGTCTATAAAGTCGGGTGGTTTGGTCTGTTTCTTGCATTGTCTGTGTATGGATCAAAAAGGCTATGGGAGGCAGTAGATAGCAGACAGCAGAAAACAGATAGTTTTCCGTGGTGGATGGTCGCTTCGATCATCTATACCACTAATACTTATATCCTCATGGTGACGGGAGGCGGGCAGATGGGAGTGGCCATTTCGTACGGAATAGCTCCATTGGTTCTTACGTCCTTTATCAAGCTCATACAGTCGGTCAGCGATGCAGTTGTGAATGTCAAAAGTCCCTTCGGAAAGACTCAGGACAGGCAAAAGTCTCCGCCAAAGGCGGACCAGCCTCTGGCCGGAAAAGTCAAAAATGTATTGAGTGCAGGATTGATTCTTGGTTTTCAGTTGATGATAGATCCGAGGATAGCCTACGTGACTATGGTTGGAGTTGGGATATATTATATTTCAAATTTCAAATTTCAAATTTCAAATTTTGTTTCTGCTTTTATAGTTTCATTGATAGTTGCAGCTGGTGTTAATGCGTTTTGGTTACTCCCGATGGTTGTGATGAGGAATAATCCTTTAAAAAGTTTGGGATCGGCGTTTACGTCAATAGATTCGATTAGATTTTATAGTTTTGCCGATTTTTCGCACGCATTATCCCTACTTCATCCCAATTGGCCGGAGAATGTGTTCGGGAAGACGTTTTTTTTGCAGCCGGAGTTTCTCTTCCTTCCTTTACTTGCTTTTTCAAGTTTGTTGTATTGCCGAAAGAATAAAAATATTTTCTTTTTTATCACTCTTGCGTTGATCGGTGTTTTTTTTGCCAAAGGCGCGCAGGAACCGTTTGGAATCGTGTATCAATGGATGTTTATTCACGTCCCGGGGTTTGTGATGTTTCGCGATCCGACGAAATTCTATCTTCTCATCGCACTTTCGTATTCTATATTGATTCCATTTGCTCTGGAGCAATTTGTTCTATGGAGAAGAATCAAGAATCAGGAATTACGAATTATGGTTAGCACCCTAGTAGTCTGTCTATTTGTTTTTTTATGGATATTTACTATTCGGGAGGCGATCCTCGGACAACTTAGCGGGACATTTGAGAAACATACAGTGCCTCAGGAATATAGAGAGCTTGAGGGTTTTTTACAGACGCAGCCAAATTCTGCGCGTACGCTTTGGGTGCCACGGCAGCAGCGATTTTCTTACGGAACACTTGACTCTATGCCAGTAGAAGCAGAACCGCTTTTTGGCGCTACTACTGCGGCGCAACTCAAGGTAAAGTTGGAAAATCCAACTAGCATGGAGCTTCTCGGTGACTTGGGGATAGGATATGTCATAATCCCATACGATAGCCTGGGAGAATTGTTTTTACAGGATCGAAAGTATGATGAAAAGAAGCGACAGGAATATGAGTCTGTCCTTGATGGAATCAGTTGGTTCAAAAAAATCCGTTCCGGTAAACTTACTATTTATCAAACTCCCCGGCACGGAGATCTTTTTTGGGTTTTGAACGATGAGGCGCTTACGTATAAACGAATCCGTCCCGATCGATACACGGTTTCTTTTACCGTTCGTGAGCCGTCCACGGTCTATTTTTCCCAAGCGTACCATCAGGGTTGGGTATTTAAAGCAGGAGATACGAGAATGAAGTCTCAGCGCTCATCTAATGGATTAAATAGCTTTCAAATCCTTACTCCCGGTACGTATGAAGGAGTAGTAGAATTTGAGCCGCAGAAATACGTGACGTGGGGATTGGCGGTTTCTTTTCTGACTGTTTTGGGAGCGGCTCTAGCCTTCATGCTATAATTATACTCTATGAGAATTCTTGTGACCGGGGCCGCCGGATTTATGGGAAGTCATGTTGTTGACTTACTCCTTGCGACTAGCTCTCACGATGTCTATGGTGTCGATGATCTTTCGGGTGGATACATGAGGAATGTTAACCCAAAATCTCATTTTACGAAATTGGATCTTCGAGATAAAGACAAGACAGAAAACTACATAACCCGTGTAAAACCCGAACTTCTTTATTACCTCGCTGCGGATGCCACGGAGGGCAGGAGTCAGTTTACGCCTCTATCGGCAACGGAGCGAAATTATCTTGCGTATCTATATACGCTTGTCCCTTCTATTGGCTGTGGTGTAAAAAAAGTTATTCTAACCAGTTCCATGAGCGTTTACGGTGCACAGAAACCACCATTTGCGGAAAATATGAGACGGATTCCTGAAGATATCTATGCTATAGCCAAGACCGCTATGGAGGAGGCGACTGAAATCTTGTCAAAAGTTCATGGATTTAAATACGTCATTGTTCGTCCGCATAACGTCTATGGTCCGAAACAAAATTTGAGCGATCCGTATAGAAATGTAATTGGCATATTTATCAACTGTATCCTCAATGACAAAAATTTTTACATCTATGGAGACGGTGAGCAAAAACGGGCGTTTACCTATATCGATGACTTTAATCCTTATTTTGTAAAAACCGGTTTCTTAGATTCCGCCAATGGAGAAATTATTAATATCGGTCCAAAAGAAGAATACACGATTAATGAATTATCTCACGTCGTGCTCCAAACATTTTTTCCTTCTGGCAATATCCCATCGCACTTGAAGCCGAAGTATCTGGCCCTACGGCCACAGGAAGTCAAAGAAGCCTACTGTACGCATAAAAAGGCAGTGAAGCTATTAGGATACAAAACAAGCGTTACGTTAAAAAAAGGTGTTGTGAAGATGGTTTCGTGGGCAAAAACCATGGGACCGCAGCAATTTCAATACTTAACCGATGGACTCGAACTTGAGACAGAAGATACTCCTGCTATCTGGAGCAAGAAGCTCATCTAACCGTATGCCACGCACAGCCCCGTTGGTTTCCGTGATTATTCTCAATTGGAACGGAAAGAAATTTTTACGCACGTGCCTGTCTTCTTTATCGCGGATCAGAAATTTCCGTATTGAGATAATTGTCGTAGATCAGAATTCTTCTGATGATTCAGTCTCATACGTGAGAAAAACATTTCCTAAAGTAAAAGTTCTCGCTAGTAAAAACAATAACGGATTTGCAGGTGGAAATAACATCGGAGCCGGAGCCGCCGCCGGGAAATATTTGCTGTTTCTTAACAATGATACAAAGGTGACGACAAATTTCTTAATCCCCCTGATTGCAGCGTGCCAACGTGATCAACATATTGGTTGTATTCAACCGGAAATGCGGGTCATGGATCACCCGCATGTGTTAGATGAGGCCGGTGCGTATCTGACGATGTCCGGATTCTTGTATCACTACGGATACCGCAAAGAACATCTCCTGCCAATGTATCGGACTACGAGAGTTGTTTTTTCTGCTAAAGGCGCCTGCATGTTGATTCCTAAAGAAGCGTTTGATCGGGTCGGCGGATTTGACGATGACTTTTTTATCTTCTTTGAAGAAACTGATTTATGTCATCGTTTGTGGCTTGCCGGATACAAAGTGCTCTATCTGCCGGAATCTTATATTTATCATGTGGCCGGAGGAGACACCACCGATACCTATAATTATGAGCGGCGAGTATATTTGACGTTTAAAAATATGAATTGCAGTTATCTAAAAAATTTTGGGTTGCTGTTTTTTTTCACGATATACCCGGTCTTTTTATTGTTTCAGTTAAGTGTTCTCGTTTATTTTCTTGCGTCGTTTCGGTTCGGTGTAGCAAAAGCAATCCTGAGCGGATGGTGGTGGAATATTGTGAACATGAAATCAACACTGCAAAAAAGAAACAATATACAGCATAGTCTGAGAATTGTTTCCGATAGAGCAATACGGAGTTCTATTTATTACAACCCGGGATTGTATTATTACTTCTGTCTATTATTTGACGCAAAAAAATATCGGCACACCGCCCTTACACAGTATGAAATAAATTTTTCACGAGGAACAAAATGAAAAAAAAGAGTATAGCTTTTATCACGCCCATTTATCTTCCCGCAGCTATATCCGGTTCCCAGATGTTCGTAAAGTATTTGGCTGAAGGACTAGCCCGGAGAGGTTGGAGTATATCTGTCGTAACTTCTGACGCACTCACGCCACGCTATTGGTATGATCCGTTTTTTGGTCGAAAACTCAGCAGTTCATATGAAAAGATACATGGAGTTTCGGTCCACAGGCTACCTTCGGCACAGCTGCTTTCAAGTATTTTATTTATTCTGGCACGGTATATACATTTTTTTTCAAAGAACATACGAAATAAATTAAAAATTATCTCCAATGGACCATATCTGGTAGGTTTGGAAAAATTATTACATAAGGAAAAATTTGATGTCGTCCATTGTTCACCATTTCCGCTGGAAATCAATAAGCAGGCTATCGAGTGTATTCATCGTTTATCAGATAGACCGAAGTTGTTGATAACTCCGTTTTTCCATGCACAAGTTCCTGACTACCATAACCCAGAGTTTCAATATGTTTTTGATGCTGCTGACGCCATACACGTTATATCATCCTCCGAGAGGATGGATATATCGACGAGCTTTCGGATAGATCCACGTAAGATCTTTATAGCCCCCTTATTTATAAATACGGGCACCATGCTCAATCAAAAAGAGCTTCATCAGGATATACAGCGTGCAAAAAAAGAGTACGGGTTGTTCGGCAAAAAAATAATTCTTTTTGCCGGTATTAAGGGTCGTGGGAAAGGTGCAATAGATGTACTTAAGTCAGTACATCAGCTGTGGCTAAAGGATCGATCAATCGTATTGATAGCCATAGGGAGTGAAACGCAAGAGTGGAAAACGGCAAAACAGGAGGTTGATGCCGGATGTCTCATAGATCTTCCGTATAAAACCGGAAGAGATAAAGAAGCATTATTTGCTCTTTCTGATATATACTGCATGCCATCGGCGACAGAAACATTCGGTCTTACTTACCTTGAGGCATGGCATAAAAAAAAGCCGGTTATCGGAGCAGATATTCCTCCAGTAAGAGAGTTGATTGTTGCAAACGCGGGAGGTCTGATTGTTCCTTACGCGGATTTGAATGCATTACAGATGGCTATTACAAAATTGTTGCAAAATCCTGTATTATCTAAAGAGCTTGGAGAAAGCGGATATAAGGCATTAAAGCAAAAGTATACCCTACGTAAGATGTTGCCAAAATACATGCGTTTTTTTAACAAATAAACTTTTTTTATGAATATATTGATAACAGGCGGAGCGGGATTTATTGGTATAAACGCTGTTTCATACTTTTTGAAACGGAAACATCATGTCGTAGTGTTTGATAATTTTTCTCGACCTGGCACACGAGAGAATATACTCTGGGTGAAAAGCCACCATAAGGAAAAAATAGACGTTATTGAAGGTGATATTCGTACTGACACAGACGAATTATCTACTATAGTCGCACGTGTTGACGTAGTAATTCATTTAGCAGGGCAAGTGGCAGTGACAACATCTGTGAAAGATCCTAGAGTAGATTTTGAAATTAATGCCCTAGGTACATTCAATGTCCTTGAGGTAGTCCGGAAAAGTAAGAATAGACCTATTTTTATCTATTCTTCAACGAATAAAGTCTATGGCGCGCTAAATGATTTAGACATAAAGGAAAATAAAACTCGATATGCATTTGGACGTTTGAAATATGGCATATCTGAGTCTCATATGTTAGATTTTTACTCTCCTTACGGATGTAGCAAAGGAACTGCTGATCAATATGTGCATGATTACAGTCGTATATATGATCTAAAAACTATAGTTTTTCGTCAGTCATGTATATATGGGCCACATCAATATGGTATCGAAGATCAAGGATGGGTAGCATGGTTTATCATAGCGTTAATGAAACGTAAGAAACTAACAATTTATGGAAATGGTAAACAGGTTCGGGATTTGCTTTACGTAGAAGATCTTTTAAGAGCATATGAACAAGCCATAGAGCATATCAATAGTACGAAAGGTCAAATCTATAATATTGGCGGAGGATATAAAAACACATTGTCGATATGGTTTGAGTTTCGACACGTTTTAGAACAATTATTTAATCGAAAAATTACTGCATCGTTTTCTGATTGGCGACCTGGAGATCAGCCAATATATATATCAGACATTAGGAAAGCAGAACAAGACTTTAATTGGAAACCTCGTGTATCCATACAGCAAGGCATGCCGTTGCTTTATGAATGGATCCGTAAAAATATATAGTCAATCCTTTTTTAGAAAAATTATCCTATGGCATCTATAGATTCATATAAACGCTATATTTCAACTCATTATCAATATGTAACAAATGATAGAGGGTATATAAATAGATACTATCTTTGGAAATCGTATTTTGAAAAAATATTACCTGAAAATAAAAATATTGCGATACTTGAGGTAGGCTCGGGAATGGGTCATAATATATTTGCTTTAAAAAAGCTAGGATATACTAATATTTCTGGAATAGATTATTCTCCTGAATGTGTTGCTTTCTGTAACAAAAAAGGTTACCAAACAGCATTAATAGATAATAAAAAAGAACAACAATTTTATGCTTCCCATGCACGTTCATATGACCTTATCGTGCTCTATGATGTTCTAGAACATTATGTACCAGATGACGCGTTAAAGCTTTTACGCAATATAAAAAATGCATTAACAGAAAACGGTATAATTTTGATATCAACACCAAATGCAGATCATCCCCTTTGTTCAAGTTTACGTTATGCAGATATAACGCATAAGTTTATTTATACGGAAGGGTCACTATCTCAATTACTTCGAAATGGAGGTCTAACTCGACATAGATTTTTTCAAGTGAATTCATATACTACGTATGATGATAATATGTTTTACAAAATTATTAAGAATACTATTCTCCGTCTTGTTGCTTTTGTCGGTGAGTTTTTTTGGAAAATCATCGGGTTAACACAAGGAATTATTTTTTCTGACTGCAAACCGACACTTATAGCAGTAATTCAAAAGTAAATTCAAATGAGAATATCTCAGATAGTACTCGTTATAGGTATACTAGCGCTTGGATTATATCTTCGACTCCATACCTATGACCTCTATCCTCAGCGTGGTGCGACAAGCGATGAATATGCCTTTGCATTTCTCGGGGTAAGTTTGCTTACAAAAGGTGTACCAATATCCTGGTCAGCTATTCCGCTATATATAAACCGTACCAATCTAACGATAGATAAATTATATTTTCCTATTGTTACCCCATATCTAGATCATCCGCCTCTTTTTGGACTACTCGTTGGTATATGGGCACTTATAACGGGGCAGTCAACGTTTGAAACAATAACACTTACAAATATAAGACTTATTCCTATCGGACTTTCGCTTCTATCATTATTCTTAGTTTTTCTACTTGGTAAATCTTTGTATGGGTATTGGGTAGGTATCCTTTCTCTTCTTATCTATAGCGTCGCAACGATATATGTTGTTAATGCTCGTATTGTGGTAGCAGAGAGTCTGCTGACTCCTTTATACCTAGCTGCTATTTATATCTTTAGTTATAAAAAAATAAAAAACATAAAAACATTTCTTGTGTTAGGAATATTAACTGGTATAGCAGTTTTTACAAAAATATTAGGAATTACTCTTCCTATTTCGCTAGGTATATTATCATTGATTGATAAAATTAAATTTCGTTATACAGTAACTATAGTAACATCTGTAACACTGTCGATAGCATTGTTATGCGTCTATGGCATATACTTTGGAAACGATCTTTTTTTCCGCATACAAGCGTATCAAGGAGGTCGCGCGCTTGGAGCTGATACCCTATGGATTCTTCTTACTGCGCCAATAATAGTAAATAAAATAATATACGACGGATGGTATTTTTGGGGGATTTTAAGCATCGTTCTATTATGTATAAAATGGAAAACTCATAAATATATTGTCATTCCTGCACTAACATATATATTTCTTCTTATTATAAGTGTTACCAAAACAGATATTCACGGATGGTATATGTTCCCTCTTTTTCCGTTTATGGCAATAGCAAGTGGGTATATGATAAAGGAAATCATCATAAGAAGAAGTATGATAATAATTCCTTTTGTTTTCATTATTGGATCAAGTCTCATTCAATATATTTTAGAAGAACCATTTGGATTAACTCCACTAAGGTATAGATTACTTCAAGCAATTATCATCATACCAATTTTTTCATCACTCATTCTTGGAAAGAAAAGAGTATTTGCATGGATATCACAAAGTGAGATTGCTTTGCTTTTTATCGGGACGACCATAATGACCTGGAATTATGTTCATCCAGCATAATTGAAACGTTATTTTGTGATTTAAAAAGGATATGAAAATACAAGATGTACTATTTATTATTATCATGTTTATTCTATTAGCTTTTCGACGGCCTATATATTTTGTCTGGGCAGGTCTTTTGTGTTTGGTTTTAGCGATTCCTCTTTTTGCCACGTGGACATTTTTTACTGCTGAGAGACTCATTTGGTACGCAGCAGCATTTTTTATAATCTATATTTTTATTTCCCTTCGTCATTCTTCTTGAGGTACAATACCTATATGAATATTCTTGTTACCGGTGGTGCAGGCTATATAGGTTCAATAACAAGTTCGCTGTTGCGTCAAGTGGGACATAGTGTAGTAATTTTTGACAACCTAAAGACAGGTCACAAAGAGGCTGTAGGACAAAGTAGACTAATTATCGGAGACCTTATTAATAAAGATTCAATTGATCGAGTATTTATGTCCGAAAAATTTGATGCTGTCTTGCACTTTGCTGCATTGTCACTTGCAGGCGAGTCTATGGAGCGTCCTTATGATTACTATCATAATAATATACTTGGAAGTCTTAATTTACTTGAATCAATGAGACTTCACGGGTGTAAAAAAATAATTTTTTCCTCAACAAGCGCAGTATATGGGTATCCAAAAAAGTGTCCAATTACAGAAGATCAAGATATAAATCCGGTAAGTGTTTACGGATCATCAAAGCATATGGTCGAAGAGCTTATTTCCTGGTATGAAAAAATTTATGGAATACGATTTGTCATATTGCGCTATTTTAACGCAGCCGGCGCTTTGCTTGACGGCACGATGGGAGAGGATCACACCAATGAAACTCACATTATCCCTCTCGCGATTGCCGTTTCTAGCGGAAAGTACGATGTATTTGAGCTTTTCGGCAATGATTATGAAACGCCGGACGGCACGTGCATTCGTGACTATATACACGTCGTGGATCTGGCTCACGCGCACATACGAGCGCTAGAATTTTTAACAAAAACCAAAAAATCTGAGGTTATCAATCTCGGCGTCGGCCGCGGATACAGTAACAGGCAAGTTCTTGATGTTATTCAAAAAGTCACCGGGAGACAAATTCACATTGCTGTAAAACCAAGAAGACCGGGTGACCCGGCGCAGCTTTGGGCGGATAACACAAAGGCCAAGCGACTCCTTGGTTGGCAACCTCAGCATTCTGATATTGAGACAATCGTTTCCTCCGCCCTGGCGTGGCACGAGAAGCACCCAAATGGATATGATGAACGTGTATGATATAATCTAGCCCATATGCAAACAAAAATTCTCAACTACCGCATCATTATTGAACCCGATCAATATACAGGGACCAATAAACCCTGCTATACCGCCTACTGTCCTACGCTTGGTGTGGCGGACGGTGGCGATACAATTGAGAAAGCAATAAAAAATGTTCAAGGCGCCATAGAAGCCTATGTAGAAAGTCTTGTTGAGGACAAATTACCGGTACCAGTGGACAATCTTGATGGGGACATCGTCACTTCCACAAAAGTACAAGTACAAGGCAATGTACAATATGCCTGATCTCCTATGCCCAGGCTTCCACAAGTTAAACCTCGTATTATGGAAAGTATTCTCATGAGGAAGGGTTTTAGCAGACGAACAACAAAAAGTTCTCACAAGGTTTTTGTCCACTCAGATGGAAGACGTACTGTCGTAGCGATGCACAATAAGCCTCTTCCTAAAGGCACACTCAGAACAATTCTTCGCCAAGCAGAGATACCACTGGAGGAATTCCTCCGCCTCCTCTAGGCAAGAACAATCCAAAGTTATTTTATGGTATACTATTCTTGTATGAAAACTGCCATTCTCACCTATCGCACTATCATTCAAAAAGATGGTAAATACTATCACGGCTACGTGCCTGCGCTTCGCGGTTGTCACACCCAGGGCATAACGATTGAGGAAACCAGAAAAAACCTTCGCGAAGCTATTACAGGATATTTGGCTTCACTCAAGAAGCATAATGAGCCAATTCCTCAAGAAGAAGGCCTCGAAAGTTTCGAAACATTTGATCTTCGGCGACTCTTCCCGAGAGAAAAAACTTTCTCATATGTCTAGACTTCCGGTGATTTCCGCCAGGAAGTTTATAAAAGTTCTTAAGAACGCCGGTTTTGTTCACGACCATACCGAAGGGAGCCACCAAGTATTCTATCATTCGGTAAAGAAGATCAGAGTTTCTGTTCCGGTACATCAAGGGCGCGATCTAGGTCAGGGCATTATGCTCTCGCTCCTCAAGGATGCAAAACTTACCCGGGAGGAATTCCTCCGCCTCCTCTAACGTTTCCAATTTTTCATACGCTTCTCACTTCCCTGTTGAGAAATCCTATGAGGATTCTTGAACCTGCGGTAACCTGATGAGTCCCTGCGCGAAAAGTTTAGAAAACTCGTTAAACACACCCATAGCCTCAATATTTCCAATACAGATATATCGTATGCCGACTGGTAAACGAGTGATTTTCTCAGGATCATTGATGATTGCGATAAAATCACCTTCCTGAGAGAAATCAGATGCAGTTGCTTCCACTTGTGCAATTGTATCTTCATCATTTGAACCGTATACGATGGAGAGTGTACATTTACCATCTTCAGGGGTTGCGATTTTTATCTTGTGTTCTTCCAGTCCGGCTTCAACACGATCGTTATGTGCTTGTGTTACCAATCGTAATGCTTCATAATATTCTTCTCCTCGATCTTTATTGGTGAGAAGTTCTATTGGAAGGTTTTTCTGAGAAGCGATTAAAGCAATTTCCTTAAACGCCAGTAAATCCACATCTACAAGATGAACATTCGGATGATTTTCCTCTATTATTTTTCCGATAGTCTTTGCGTCATACGGCGCTTCGCCAATTCTAGCAATTCCAATGTTAATTTTTCCGCGAGGATTGGTGACGAGAAAATGATGAAGGAGAGGCAATCCCATTTCTCGTCTTATCGCATCGCGAGCATTGACAATACCGAGTGCTTCGTTGTCTGTCATGTCTTGAGCATGCAGTTTCGTGTCCTGCTGCTCCGGAGAAAGAATGACATCGTCTCCGTTAGATACCAATATGATAGAGCCGATTGCCTCCCTCACATCACCTTCTGTCAACGTTTTACGATTTGTCCAATCGTCGCGAGTTTCCTTCCAATAAGGACTCATTGAAAAGAGAGGATTATTTTCATCCCAGTACGTTACTACTTCCAAACCCAAGTGGTGGAATAATTCTATGAGGAGCGCAGCAGCGGGGTCTGATTTACCTACATCAATTTGGACGTTTGGGCCAACTTTTCCTGCCAAATCCGCACGACCCTCAACCAGTTCCTGCAATTCTCCAGCTCTCGTTTCTCTTTTTCGCGCCTCTTCTCCTACAGCTTTTATTGTTTTTCTACTTTCTCGATCAAAGACTTTCCCCCATACCATAGGCGGAAGAAGTGTCCACAGCACAGCTGCACCCACACCCACCAAAACTGGTATAACTTCCGGTTTCTCTATCGTCTTTCCGGCCCAGCCAATTGCGTTATTAAAAAAAGTCACAAATAGCTCTGACGGTCCTACCGGATCTTTTGCAATGATTTTTTTTATTATCTCGGCCGTAGTTACTATTGTAGTAGTAGATACAATCGTTCTACCAATTATGCTATCCCAAAGTTCTCTTTTTACGCCACGGCCAAGAGCAGCTAAAGAAAATTTTGCAGCTTCCTCAGCAACTTCAGGTTCTGTCGCTAGTTCTGTATATACTCGCGCTATGTCATGGGGGATTTTGGCACTGGACAAAACTCCCAGTAAGTCACTTTGGGCGAGATTTTCCTGCACATCGAGAAAATGTTGCAGTTGTGTTAATCTATCAACTGGTGTTCCCACTTCTGATAAGTTGTTTTCGTTCATATAGATTGAGTAATTTTTTGTGCCAAGAGTTCAATCTCTGAGTAAATTTTTTGAGACAACTGAGGAATTTTTTTGTGTGCGAAATTTAATACAAGATTTATATTTTTTTCTTTCATTACCTGTTCAAGCTCGGCAATATCCTCTTTTTTCAGGTGCTGAATGATCACGGTTTTTATCCGCAATAGAATGACTCTACTTATTTGAGCCATAATTTTATGTTCATTTAATTGTTGTGTGTTCATATTTGTATCCCTGTTGCCTTATAAATCTTCAGTAATTTTGTCATTCACGTTTCTGCCAAGAATAATCTGGTTTACCTTTCATAGATTCTTAGCAAAAAGGTGAGGCATGGTTGGGGTTTGGCGATTTTGGCAAAAAAGGAAAGAGTCGGGGAGTTATAGCCCGAAAATTTCAATCAATGCGTCCATCGCATCCCAACCATGCTTACCCTGAAGGCCTATTCTTTTTTCTTGAGACTCCTTTCGATTACGTGCCAATCCAGCGCGAACGCGATGACGGCAGGAACAATGATCAGCCCGACGCCCCAGAGTAAAGTCGTTGGCTCTCCTCCCGAGAGTGCGCTACAGGCACCTACGAATATAAGCAGTGCCCCAAACACAACAGAGGGTAGGACGAAGAAATAGTTTACGATGAATTGGATCCAGGGGACCCACATCACCAGCGACTCAGACCACAGAAAGCTTTTTATCTTGTTCATGGTTCACTCTCCTTCAAATGGTAGGATATTTTTCCAACCTGGTGGTGCAGTTATGCCCATCCACCAACCGTTGTCTTGGCTGTTGTCTACTCGCCCGAAAAAATTGTTTCTGAGGGCATAGAAAGTGAATTTACAGTCCTCTAGAATGGTCCAGCAGTCTTGGTACTCCTGATATAGGACTGCATTTTGACCGTTCATTGAAACTTCGGGTACATATTTGTCTGCTTCGTGGCATAGAAGAATAGTGTAGTCCGACTCGACATGTTGAAAGCGTATACACTGTCCGACGCCAAGCCACACATCAGGGACTTGATCTGGCTGGACGTCGTAAATTGCTGCGGCTGGCGGATCAGTCAACGATATGGCCGGGTTGTAAGCTCCAGCGCATGCGCTTAATAGCGCTACCAATACGATTAATAGGATAGTGCGTTTCGTTTTCATTTCTAACGTTTCCTTTGTTGGTTTAGTTAAACCCGATTTGGCTCAACAGGCAGAAAGATGATTTTCATCTGCCTATCAGTTGAGCCAAATGGAGCTCGATCGTATGGATGGCTGATTGTTTCAACCTTCAGGGTTTGTAAAAGAGCCTGATATGCTATAGTTGAATTAGCCTTGGGAGGCTGGTATACTCGCTATTGAGTAACCTATAGCTATATCAATGAGGTCGTATTATAGGAGAGAATGGAAATTTCTACTTGAGTCATTCCTGAGGAGTTTCTGAGCGATGATAGTTAAAGAATTATATCTATGAAGATAGCATCAAGCGTTCAAATTCATTTGCAAAAAGCCCTCAAAGCCGCAAATAGTCTTGAGCCTATAACTTTTTGTGGGATGTATGATTGTGGTATTAGCTACATCTACAGCCTTGCTGTTCCACAGTTATCGTCTGAGTTGAGAAAAGATGTCATTCCCTTATTTGCAGATATATCAAGTAAGCCGGATAAGACGATTGATGAATTGGCGTTTGCAGTGCAGAGAGTCTATCCGAATACAAAAAAGCCAACCGATTATCTATCGTTCTCCCGTGTTATACAAGAGCTCGTACAGAAACAAAAAATTGTTTTTATTCTCTATCTCGGGCAGGAAGGGAAACTCGATCCTGAACTTTTACCGCTTTTAAACAGGTTGCGGACCCTTCTCGGTTGGAAGTTTAGTTACTGTTTGTTTCTCACGACACGATTTTTGTTTCTCTCTCCCGCATCAGAACTTATGGATAATCTCATTTGGCAAACCGCGGTGCCCGTGCTACCCCGATCGCCGCAAGATTCACGCATCGTGATACAAAACTATGAACAGCGCCGGAAGAAAAAAGTAACGAAAGTACAAACGGATATTATTGTTTCATTGTCTGGCGGTAATCCCGGGCTTATCAAAGCGCTATTTTTGCAAGCGATAGAGAACCCAGCGTGGCAAGAAGCGGACATGCTTGACGAGCATCTGTTTTACCGTCTATATGGGATAGCGTCTGATCTCCCTGAATCGTATATTCGGGTACTTTTTCATGGGGCTAAAAGAAAAGGCGACGATCTCATCGAAGATCTTCTCATGCGATACGGGTATACGAAGAAATCGAAAAAGACTATCGTACCATTCTCTCCGCTTCTTACTCACTATATTCGTGAATATGCGGGAAAGACTTCGGTTGTAGCAAGACAGAAACAGTTCAAGGATGACCAATTGGTCCTGCGTCTGTCAAAATCTCAAAGAACTGTACTCGCGTACCTGCGAGAGCATCCTGGTGAAATTATTCCAAAAGACACCATCGCGCAACTTCTTTGGGGCGAAGATTGGCATAATAAATACTCTGCGTGGGCAATTGATCAGTTTATATCGACTTTACGGGAAAACCTCGCATCCATCCATTGTCCTGGGAAAATAGTGACGAAGAAAGGTGAAGGTCTCATTTATCTTTCCCAATAATATACTTATTTCTTAATATGACTGGAGAGATACGCAGTGATGGAATACCACTTCAAGGAGATGAACCGCGCGTCAGTGAGCCTTTCCATACCTATTTTGATCGTTACCGACCCTACATGCGTATTGAAGAGCCGCATGTATTTCCGTTAGACAAATATCCAGAGAGTATCCCTGTCCCTAACGTTGATCTCCTTGGCCGTTTACAGAAGGGGGACAGTACTGTAGACCATCTCAGGATTAGCTGTTATCGCACTGCGTCCGGTCATGTTGCGCCAATGCCCCAATTTACTGAAGGTGAAAAGGTGATACCGCTGATAGCGTTCGTGCCCGTTCGTCAATATCAAGATCATCTTAGAGCGCATATGTGGAAAGAGGACATACTAACTCCCGAGGATATTGACTACATGCGACGAGTTTACCAATATACAGGAGCCATTACTCAAGGGGCCGATAGTGGGCTTGAGACTGCCCGAATGCTTCAAGCGCATAGAGTCATGGCTGCATATAAGCGGGCGGGAAAGAGTCCCTGGCGTTTGAGTGAGACACTTTCTCGTAAATTTGGTTTGACCTTGCCGCCAGACAAATATGGTGATTGGTTTCGTACGATTGATGCGTATCTCAAGCGCCCTACACCAGAAGCACTTGAAGCAGCAAGAGTAATTGTGGCGGAACACCCAGGAATTTACCTAGCATATTTGATAGACAACATTACTCAGTTATCATTGATTCCTGAAAAGAGGCCAGACATGGAATTTATTGACGCGATCGGAGAATTGTTTTCGATAGCTCAGCAGGCAAACGTTGGGAGAATCACGGACCGCGATACGTTTGTCAATGCGGACATCAATATGGCTATCGTCACGCTCCAAGAACTTTGGATCGCGTCAAAATATCCGTACGCCTACGCAATAGCCAATGAGGTAGTAACGAGGAAAACAGGATTACCACAAGGTTCTCGATTAAGTAGCCTTTTTGCTACAAAACTGCATGATACGTTTATCGCTCACGAGGGAATCATTCCTCTTTCTTTGCTTGAACATGGATCAGTCGTTCTTCGAGCAAATATTAAATCAGCAAGCTCTCTCATTACCGAAGTTTTGTTTAGAGAACAGTCTATAGCTGATGATATTTATAGTATTGCAGATAGCCTTGGAATTCACGGTACTCGACATAAGGAGTCTACCGCCGGGATTGACCGAGCGAGAAGCGCACTTGATATATTTAATAAACTTTTACAGTACGCGGATGAACACAAACTGGATGACAATGTAGATGCTCGCCTAAGGACGACAATAAACGATATCGTGCATCGTATGGAAATGCAAAACGAGTTGATTCGATCGCGAGCGTACTTTCAAAATCCAAGCGATTTGGATTATGCAGTTGAGGCAACAAGACAACTGATTGAATCGTATCCTGCACAAGCTAAAGAAACTAATCCTGAAGGGATTAAAACTTGGGCGCATGCAGCAATTGATACACCAAGTAAATATTGGTCACAAGCATATACACTGCAAGAAATACGTGACGTTTACGAGCAAGATCCACAGTATCCATCGAATTTTACCTGGGACATGATTCGGGCTTCACCAGACGACGCGTCTGTTGTTTTTTTGTTTTACCTTCACGTGCCTTGCATGTTTAAAATCGATGCTAACGGAGTGCGACTTGAACGCATTTCAGCAAACGAACTTCCTTTAGTGAGAGCAAACGATATTGTCTGGGCAGAAGTTCAGTTGGCCATGGCAGAAGTCGAAGGCTTAGCAAATATGCATAGATTTATATACAATCGTCGTGAACAAGGTATTCGAGATCCCGACCGCGTTCCACACGATTTGAGCGCTATGTTACTGCGAAGGGCTAGAGAGAAGGCTCTTCGGATGAACCCTCGAAGAATCGGTAAATTATGGCCTATAGAATATAGGAATATTACCTAATGGTACAATATATAAAATAATATGAGGTTTGGAATTGATATTAGTCAGGTCGTATATGAAGGAACCGGGGTAGGGAATTACGTGCGTGAAATGGTACGGGCGCTTCTTGCGATTGATAAAACGAATGAGTATATCCTCTTCGGCTCGTCGCTACGACAGAGACACAAGCTTGAGCAATTTTATGAAACGGTCAAGAATTCTAATGTAAGGCTCCGTATTCTGCCATTCCCTCCAAAATTTCTCGATCTATTGTGGAATAGACTTCATATCATACCGATCGAAACATTCACGGGTCCCATTGATGTTTTTTGGAGCAGTGACTGGACGCAACCACCTTTAAAAAACGCACGAGGAATTACGACGATTCATGATCTCTCGGTGCTTCGATATCCGGATAGTTTTAGAGAAACCAATATAGTTAGCGTTCAAATGAGAAGACTCTCGTGGGTTAAAAAGGAATGCAGGTACATTATTTGTGATTCAGACGCAACGAAGAATGATACTGCTACCCTGCTTGGTATAGCGAATGAAAGGTGTGCGACGGTTTATCCAGGATTATGATTATCGCCATTGATGGATATGAAGCAAACGTAGAACATCGTGTGGGGATCGGCCGCTATGCATACGAAATTCTTTGCAATATTGCACGTATCGATAGTAGTCATACATTCAGAATTTATCTTCCAGAGGCTCCAATTCCGGATATGCCTAAACAAACAGACCGGTGGACATACCGAATAGCGGGTCCGAAAAATCTATGGACTTTTGTCGGGCTTCCTTTGGCTTTAACACTTGACCGGCCTCGACCAGACGTAATCTTCTCGCCAACGCATTATGTCCCTCGGTGGATAAATATACCTAGGGTTATGGCTATCATGGATCTATCGTATCTTTCATATCCAGAGATGTTTCGATCACAAGATCTCCATCAACTCGTTAACTGGACTGCATATAGCGTGCGTCACGCACGGGCAATTCTCACAATAAGCGAGTTTAGTAAACGTGCTATAATTAAACAGTATGGTGTATCTGATAAGCGCGTCATAGTAACCTATCCTGGTTTAACCATGCCCAATACCCAAATACAATCCAATACACTGGGCGATTATATCCTCTCCGTAGGAACGCTTCAGCCTCGTAAAAATTTTGTCCGGCTTATTGAGGCATTCAGTATTATTGCCTCAAGATATTCCAATCTTACTCTTGTCATTGTTGGCAAAAAAGGTTGGTTGTACGAAGAAATTCTTGCTGCTCCTAAAAAGAATGGCGTGGAAGCGCGAGTAAAGTTTTTAGATTTTGTTGCAGATAGTGACCTGCCTGCGTTATACAAGAATGCACAAGCGTTTGCACTTCCGAGTCTCTATGAAGGGTTTGGGTTGCCGGTTTTGGAGGCGATGTCATTTGGGACTCCGGTGGTTATCAGTAATACATCAAGTTTACCGGAAATTGCCGGAGAGGCAGGCATATACGTGGATCCGGAGGAAACCCAAAGCATTGCAGATGGTTTGATACAAGCGATTACAGAAAAAGGTGAAGCTGCAAAAAAACGCAGCGAATTAGCAGCATCTCAAGTAAAGCAATTTAGTTGGGAAAAAGCAGCAAAGCAGACTTTAGAAGTACTGGAAAAAGTTGGCAAAGGAGAATCACCTTCCAGGTGAAGTGGATTTAAGAACACCTGGAAGGTAGAAGAAACTATGAGGTTTTTTATTGATTTCTGGGTATTTTTAGCAACACTAACTGGACTTATCCCGAGTCATACGATTCGACTTTTCCTCTATCGTACGCTTTTTCGTGTGAAAATTGGTCGCAACACCTCTATCCATTGGCTTGCGCGGTTTAATCTGCCATCTGGTGTAGAGATAGGCAATAACACGATTGTCGGAAATGACGCATTCTTGGATGGCCGACACTTTCGCAAATGGGAGAAGATACCCCTTTCAGGTGAAGCGGACTTAAGAACACCTGGAAGGTGGGAGAAGGTAATCGTGTATGTACAAGATTTTTTTAATCCAAAAAGAAAGCCGCTTCGGATCGGCAACAATGTTTCTATCGCTGGCGAAGTGCGTATCTATACCATGCAGCACGATATTGATGATCCAAATTTTAAGGAAGTTGAAGGAGACGTAACAATAGATGATTATGTAGTCATAGGCACAAGGGTCACTATACTGCCTGGTGTTCATATCAGAAAGGGTGCAGTCGTGGCAAGTGGGGCAGTAGTAACAGGCGACGTAGAACCGTATAGCATTGTCGGTGGTATACCAGCAAAACACATACGATACCGATCTAAAGACTTACGGTACACTTTGAAGTTTTCGAAATTGTTTCAATGACCTCATGGATCTTTCTATTATTATTCCAAGTTACAACACAAAAGCGCTTCTTGCGCGTTGTATCCATTCAGTTGTAAGTAGTCTCAAGAATTCAAATATTCCTTATGAAGTAATAGTCGTTGACAACGCCTCGACAGACGGCTCAGCAGAGTTAATGAGGAAGAAATTTCCTCAAGTACATTTAGTGTGCAATAGAACGAATAGAGGCTACGGCAAAGCGAATAATCAGGCAATAAATAAAGCAAAAGGAAAATACATACTGCTTTTAAATTCAGATATTCTTGTTCAAGATGATGCAATTGGAATGTTATATAGGTTTATTCTAGATAAAAAGAAAATTTTTGCAGGAGGAAAACTTCTCAATGAAGATGGATCTCCACAACCTTCTTGTGGACTATTTTATACGATTCCAGTGGTTGCGCTTATGCTATTTGTAAAGGGTGATTATTGGGGTGTTACACGTTATTCGCCAGGGAAACCCCAACGAGTTGACTGGGTATCAGGCGCATGTCTTATTGGACAAAAATCTTCATTTCAGGATGTTGGACTTTTTGATGAGGATATTTTTATGTATATGGAGGAAATAGAATTGTTATATCGATCATACAAGAAAAATTATGCTACGTTTTTTTATCCATATGCTAGTTTTATTCATACGGGAGCTGCAAGTAGCGGAGACCATAAAACTCCTGTGGTAAATATATACCGCGGTCTCATGTATTTTTATCGAAAACATCAAAGTACAATGGCGTATACAATTCTACGAAGTTTACTTAAAGTCAAAGCCTTGGCAGCAATACTGTTAGGGCGTATCATAATGAGGCGAGATATCGTACAAACGTATGAAGAAGCTTTATCAATATTGTAAGACGAACGCGTTACTTCTATTAACGCTTCTATTATTAATTGTTATACCGCTTTATCCCAAAATCCCGCTTGTCGACATAAGACATACATGGGTCTATATTCGTATAGAAGATTTCATAGTTCTTCTTGTCCTATTTTTCTGGGGAGTCCTTGTTGCACGAAACGCTTTTAGTCTAAAAACACCTCTGACAATACCAATATTTCTTTTTTGGAGTATCGGTGCTGTTTCAACCATTCATGGCGTACTTCTTATTTTTCCTAACCTAACGGATACGTATTCAAATGTAGCTTTTTTGAGCTTTTTACGGCGTATAGAATATATGAGTTTATTTTTTGTTGCCTATAAAGCGATGAAAAACAAACAGCATATCTGGCAAGTCACTATAGTTTTAATGGTGACTGTATTTATAGTATCTATCTATGGAATAGGACAAAAGTATTTAGGTTTTCCTGCGTTTCTTACGATGAATGAGGAATTTGCTAAGGGCATTCCGATACGTCTTTCCCAGTTATCGCGTGTTTCTTCAACATTTAGTGGGCATTACGATTTAGCAGCATATTTAGTACTAATAGTTCCGATTCTCGTAAGTATGATTTTTGTATTACGAAATTGGTTGATACGTATATTTCTTATAATAACAGTATTCTTCGGATTAGTTGTCATGTCAATGACCGTATCGAGAATCTCGCTATTTGCGCTTTTACTATCATTAGGATTTGTTTTTTTTATTCAAAAGAAAAAATTCGTCATCGTTTCTTTAATAATCATTTCGCTTGCAACTTTTGTCTTGGCAAGTGTATCTCCGCATATAGTCGATCGTTTCGGAAATACTGTGAAAGAAATTGATGTTTTGGTGGATGCAACAACAGGAGAAGCAATAGGACAATCAAAAATTGTACCAAACACGTATTTTTCTGAAATGACTATCAAGCAGGTTTTTGCAAATAATCTCAAGAATATATATGCTCAAGCAAGTCCATCTTCTGCTTTCGTTATTCCATACACTTCTCTTGAGAATGAAGTAGTCCTTTATAGAGAACCCAATGCTCCGACAGGTGAGAATCTGCCTCAAGGTACTGGATATATAAATCTTCCTCTCTCCCCAGTGATGCGAAAACTTGGGTACTTCTACTATGAACCAATTCCAAAAGAAGCTACGACTTCTGCAGAAGTATTTATTATTAACGGTGATTATTTAATCAAAAAAGTGCTTGCATATGATTTATCCTTTACCACCAGGTTTCAGGGAGAATGGCCCCGAGCACTTGAAGCATTTAGAAGAAATATATTAATCGGGAGTGGGTATGGGTCGGTGGGACTTGCTGTGGACAATAGTTACCTTCGGATGTTAGGAGAAGTAGGATTATTAGGATTTGGAGCATTTTTTACAATCTTTCTAATTTCAGGAATTTATATTCGAAAGATTTTGCCCCACGTGGATAATCTGGAAACGAGAAGTTTCATAATTGGTTTTGTCGCAGGTGTCATGGGGATAGCAATAAATGCTTTATTTATCGATGTATTTGAAGCATCTAAAGTTGCATTTGTGCTTTGGCTTTTATTTGGGATTACGCTTGGAACTCTTCGGTTGTATGGAAGTAAACTTCCGGATTTAGGTAAACCGTTAAAAACTATTATTACCTCTCCGATAGCGGTCATTGTGAGTTTATTCATAGTTACCATCGTTTTGTATTCATCTATGTTGAAAAATAATTTTGTCGGAGATGATTTTACCTGGTTACGTTGGGCTGCAGATTGCGGGAATAACGTCATACAGTCGCAGCGATGCAACATAAATATGTCGACGGTAATACGTTATTTTACTCAATCAGATGGATTTTTCTATCGGCCAGGTGCGAAACTTTATTTTCTTTTTATGTATTCGGTTTTTTGGTTAAATCAAAACGCCTATCATGCTGTGTCTCTTGGATTACACTTTATAGTGTCTGTGCTTGTTTTTTTTCTTGCAAAAAAAATATTCAAGAGTATGCTTCCTTCACTTATTGCTAGCATGCTTTTTCTTATTCTCAGTGGATTGTCTGAGGCAGTATTTTGGATTTCCGCGACAGGATTTTTATTTATGGCATGCTTTTCGCTTTCAAGCTTGCTTTCCTTTATAGCCTGGGACGAAACCAAAAAAAAGATATATATTGTCTCAACTCTAGGGTTATTCATTCTCTCTTTACTTTTTCATGAGTTGGGTATCGTGACGCCATTATTTTTTCTCTTCTATATCTTTGTTACGACTGGTGTTTCAGGACTACGACATGTATTACGTAACATGTATCAATTATGGTTTATCATACCCATTCCCATATATCTTTTTTTACGTTTCATAGCCAAAAGTCATTGGCTCAGTGGTGACTATAATTACAATTTTTATAAATTACCTTTCAATGGTATTGGTAACGCTGTCAGCTATTTTTCTCTTACAGTTCTTGGGCCCTTTGCAATACCTGTTATAGCTGCACTTCGAAGTGGACTAAAGAGTCATATGGTCGTAGCAGTAGGGGTCGTCGCAGTACTTTGTACGGTAATGGTGGTACTATACAAGTTTTCTTTTAAGGTAGAAAAAGAAGACAGGAAGATTATATTATTTTCTATCGGTTTTTTTATCATTTCACTATTGCCATTTTTGGGTTTGGGAAATATAGCATCTCGTTATAGTTATCTTTCTTCTGTTGGTTTCGTTATCCTATTTGTTTTTTTACTGAAAAAATTTTATTTTTTCTTACTGGTAAATGGACGGATAATTGCAACAATGGGCGTCATGATAGTTGGAAGTATTTTTGTGCTGTTTCATCTTATTCAAATACAACAAATTCATTCTGATTGGCATGAAGCCGGAGAGAAAACAAGACAGTTTATCGTGTCAATAGATAGCGCGTATCGTGACTACTGGAGTACGGAGCCAATGGAATTTCATTTCGTCAATGTCCCGATACGTAAAGGTGAAGCGTGGATATTTCCTGTGGGAATATCTGATGCTCTACTTCTTATATTCCGCAATCCGGATATACGGGTATTTACCTGGCCATCGGTTTCAGTTGCTTTAAATGCTATAGACTTTGAATCAAGAAATCAAAAAGTGTTTGAGTTTACTCCTACCGGAAAACTCATAGAGCATAAGAAAATACGAAATATCCAATGAAGAAAGTTGAGCTTTTTATTCTCGCTGTCATTTCTCTGGTTGCTCTAGCTACTAGGTTATACGGAGTAGGTAATCCTGTGGCAGACTGGCACAGCTGGCGACAGAGCGATACCGCAGCTGTTGCTCGTAATTTTGGCAAATTCGGATTTGATCCTCTTCGTCCTCGATTTGATGATCTTTCTAATATCCCTTCGGGAAAAGATAACCCAATGGGCTTTCGGATGGTAGAATTTCCGCTCTACCAATCTGTAGCTTTTGGTGTAAGTAAAATTCTCCCGGGTGTTTCCCTTGACGTCATCCTTCGTCTTGTAACGATAACAGCATCTGTAGGCACGCTTATTGTACTATATCTCATCATAGCTTCGACAATAGGACAACTTGTGGCTATAGTTAGTTCCCTGGTTTACGCTATTATTCCCTTTGGTGTGTATTATGGAAGAGTTATACTTCCTGATCCATTCATGGTGTTTTGGGCGGTACTAAGCGTATATTTGGTGATGATTGCAACAGATAGGAAGGAGGATACGTCCCACTCCGCTTATAACGTCGAAATAATTACCAAGAGTGAGAAATCTGCGTGGAGTAAAAAAGCTTGGGGATTTATTGTGCTTGCTTCAGTAGCTGCTGCAGTGGCTCTTTTGGCAAAACCAATGGCGGTTTTTCTTCTTTTACCTGTTCCGTATCTTATCTATCGTCGTTATGGTTTTTCTTTTTCATCGTTAGCAAGATTATTTGTCTATACTTCTCTATGTATTCTTCCGTTTTGGAGCTGGAGGCAATGGATTCTGCAATATCCCGAAGGAATTGCCGTCTATACCTGGTTATTTAACGAAGGCAATATTCGTTTCAAGGGTGCATGGTTTTACTGGCTGTTTGCTAAACGGTTGGGGGATCTTATATTAGGATACTGGGGGCTTATTCCACTTGGGCTTGGGTTTCTCGTTTTACCATCAAAAAAAGAAGGTTGGCTGTTCCGTTTTTGGATAATTGGTGCGATTCTCTACCTAGTAGTTGTGGCACGGGGAAATGTGCAGCATGATTATTACCAGATATTGCTGCTTCCCATTATCGCGGTCTACGTGGGGAAAGGATTGGTATTTCTTTTACAAAATAAAGTTTTTTCTCGCTTTATCAGCTTACAGCTGTTTGCTGTGAGCTTCTTAATGATGCTTGCCTTTTCCTGGTATACCATACGAACGTATTACTGGATAAATCGGCAAGAAATTGTTGATGCAGGTAAAGTAGCTGATCAGATGCTCCCAAAGGATGCCAAAGTGATTGCATCATATAATGGCGACACGACTTTTCTCTATCAGATTAATCGTCAAGGATGGCCCATTGGTTTTGATATAGATAAAAAAATAGCTATGGGAGCAACTCATTATGTGACTATATCTCCGAAGGATGATGATTTTGAAACTCGTGAACTTATAGAGAAATATACGGTTTTAGTTCGAAATGGTACATTTGCCATAATTGATCTCACCAAGCCTCAAAAGAAATGAGTGAGGGTACTTTCGTATGAAAATTCTTTTTGTATCAGCACTTTTTCCATATCCGCTCTATTCTGGCGGCCAGGTTCGTATTTTTAATCTCTTAAAGCAGTTAAGCAGTAAACATAAGATTACTCTTTTTTCCTTCATTCGAGAGTCACAAGAACAGCAGTATATTAAAAATATATCTTTTTGCAAACGAATTCACACGATATATCGTGGCCAGGCATGGCAGCCTGGATATGTTCTGAAATCTGTTTTTGGGCGATATCCGTTTTTATTTGCAACCTATGATAATGCCTCCATGAGAAATGCGCTTAACGATGAATTACAAAAAAATCATTACGACCTTATACACCTCGAGCCAAGTTATGTGTGGCCTTCACTTCCTAAAACAGAGGTACCAACAGTAGTATGTGAACATAATATTGAGCATGCCATCTATGAAGGGTATGTACGACAAATCCCATTTGTCGGACTTCGACCACTTCTTTATGCCGATGTGTTGAAGTTAAAATATTGGGAGAGAAACGCGTGGAAGAGAGCAACACATGTCATAACTGTGTCAGACAAGGATAAAATGGAGGTTTCTCGTTTCATTGCTCAAAATCGAATTTCAGTCATACCAAATGGAGTAGATATTGATACTTTTTCGTTTCATCCCCAAGAAAGGATTCAAAAACAGTCTGGACCAATATGTTTATTTGTCGGATATTTTGGCTGGTTGCAGAACAAAGACGCACTGAGGAATCTTCTTGACTATCTTTGGCCGAGTATTTTGAAGAAGTTTCCACAGGCAAGTCTTCGAGTGGTAGGAAAACGTATACCACAAAATTTACGTAAGAAACTTACCAAGCAGCAAGGGATATTGCTGGAATACGTTGATAATATTCATCAACAGTATCAAGATGCGCATGTACTCCTTGCGCCGATTCGAATTGGTGGAGGTACAAAATATAAAATATTAGAGGCTATGGCAACGGGACTGCCTGTCATAACAACGACAATTGGGGCTTCCGGGCTTGACGTAGAATATAATAAAGAACTTATGATAGCTGACTCACCTGAATCGACAATACAAGCAATTGAACGCATCTACACTCAAAACGAATTTCGTTTGAATCTCGTCCGGGCTGCACGAAAACGAATTGAGCAGTCGTATACATGGCAACATATTGCAAATGATTTAGATATTGTGTGGCAAAACGTCTATGAAAATAAATCCTAAACTTTCCATAATAATTGCAAGTTTTAATACAAAAGATCTTCTGCGTCAGTGTCTTTTGTCAGTTTATCGTTTCAAGAAAGCAAGTGACACTTGGGAGGTTATCGTGGTAGACAATGCTTCAACTGACGGGACGCAGGAAATGATACGGAAAGAATTTGACAAAGTCCATCTTCTGGTGCAACCGGTAAATGTAGGGTTTGCAGCTGCCATCAACATTGGCATTCGACAATCGCATAAGCGTTATATATTACTTTTGAACTCAGATACCGAAATGAAAAAGGATACGATCACTTCCTCACTCAGATTCCTTGAAGAGCGTCAAGAGGTGGGTGTTGTGACGTGCAAATTAGTGCTCGCTGATGGTTCCATGGATCCTGCCTGTCATAGAGGTTTTCCCACGCCGTGGGCAGCGTTTTGTTATTTTTCAGGACTTGAGCGATTTTTTCCAAAATCATATCTTTTTGCACAATATCACCAGGGATTTAAAGATATGACAACCCCGCATGAAATTGATAGTCCGAGTGGAGCTTTTTTTATGGTTCGTCGAACTGTTATTGACTCCGTAGGACTACTTGATGAAGCATTTTACATGTATGGGGAAGATTTAGATTGGAGTTATCGAATGAAACAGGCAGGATGGAAGATCTACTATTATCCGGCAGTTTCTGTTCTTCATAGAAAAAAACAAAGCGGGAGAGATAGTGATGATCCGTCACTCCGAAGAAAAACTGAAACGTACTTTTACGATACAATGAAACTTTTTTACAAAAAGCACTACCAGCATCGCTACGGATGGCTCGTTGCTAATTTGGTTCAACTTGGCATAAGGCTGCGAGTTAGTTTCTTATAGAAGGTTCGCATACTTCCAAGGTTGAGGCTATTAAGTTGCCCTCAATATAGAAGTATGCGAACCTTCCAGATTCACAATGAAAATAGGAATTGACGGACGACTTATTGAAGAAACAGGAGTAGGGCGATATATTCGTAATCTTGTCAGTGAGTTAGGTACGCTTGATCTACAGAATAGATACATACTATTCTTACGAAAGAAATCGTTTAACGCATTGAAGCTTCCAAATAATAGGTGGGAAAAAAGGTTGGCAGAGGTGCCGTGGCATAGTGTCATAGAGCAATTCCTGATGCCGTGGTATTTTATTCAGGAACACCTCGATATTGTTCATATCCCATATTTTAATGTCCCAATTTTTTATCCGGGGAAACTTATTGTTACCATTCATGATTTGACCATCCTTCATTTTGATACCGGAAAGGCAACAACACTTCCGCTGATTCTTTATAAACTAAGACGATTAGGCTATATAGTGAGCCTCGCCGTAGGACTGTGGCGCGCAGCCAAAATATTAGCGGTATCCAAGACGACAAAACAGGAAATTATTGATCACTTCGGTATAAAACCCGGCAAAATAGAGGTGACGTATGAAGGAGTGGATGAAAGGCTCAAAATTTCCCGCGAAGCGGGATCTCGCTTTGCGAGACAAAATTCTCCGCCAAAGGCGGATCAGCCTATGGCTGAAAAACTCAAAACTCAAAAATTAATTCAGGAACAATATTTTCTTTATGTTGGGAATGCTTACCCACACAAAAATCTTGAAACGCTCTTACAAGCATTTCAACAATTGACCCTTCGGAAAGACTCAGGGCAAACAATTAGCAACTCACAATTATCAAAAACAAAACTCGTTCTTGTGGGAAAAGAAGATTTCTTTTATAGGAGAATAAAGGAAAAAGTAGAGGAATTAAACCTTGCTAAACGAGTAATATTTTTTGAAGAGGCAAACGACATACATCTTCAGAATTTGTATACGCACGCAATCGCTCTGGTTTTTCCATCACTCATGGAAGGCTTCGGACTGCCGGCTCTGGAAGCGCTTTCTCTTGGCTGCCCTGTCTTATGTTCAGATATTCCGGTATTCCACGAAATTCTTGTCGATCATGCAATATATTTTGACCCGAAAGATCCAAGCGATATAGCCAGTAAACTAACGAGTGTAAAAAAAGTTACCGACCACCGAGATCTTCTTCAAAAATATTCCTGGCGAACAATGGCAGAACAAACGCTTAGTGTATATATTCACACCCAATGAAAACGTTAAAAAATTTCCATCATTTTAAAGGGGATAATCTTAATCGATCAGAAAAAATCCAACGGTTGGTTACTCAAATAATATTGGATAGTAAACTGCCTGACGAGAAGCGCGAGAACTCGATAGTTTGGGAGCTAAAACATCACGCGGGGTGTGCCCAGATTGGCCGAATATTAGCTCAAAAAAGAAGTTTGGATATTGAACTTGCCGAAATTATATGTGTTCTTCATGATATTTATGCGATTTTATATGGAATATATAAGGATCACGCAAAACTTGGAGCACCGATAGCGAAAGATATACTTGGAAAATCAGGTGAGTTTACTTCTGATGAGATTGACATAGTTACTGAGGCTATCGCTTATCATAGCGACAAACACGTATATACGAATAAACCATATGTTGAACTCGCTAAAGACGCTGATGTATTTGAGTGTTCGCTCTATCAAGGTGCGGAAGGCTTTTATAAGTTGCATAAATCAGAAGAGATATTCTCCGAATACGTAAAAAGAATAAAAAACGTCCGACGGGAACTTGGTTTACCACAAGAAGATATCTTTCGCCACTAGTATGTTAGATCCAGGGCATAAGCTTTATCGATGGGGTCCAATCAGCGCGTGTCCGTTTTTTATGTACTATGCTATTGAAGCAGCGTTTGCTCCTCTAAAAAAACTTTTCGGCATAACATACACTGAGTCACTTATTATCTTTAAGGATAATAAGGTTACTTGGCTTTTGGATGATACAGAACTTGGTAGGCAAAGCAAAAAATTCGTTGATGATGTCATCCTGAATGACGCCAAAAGTAAAAAGTACTTTTCCCTATGGAATAAAAGAACAGAAAAACTCACAAAATCATTTGATAAGCTTAATAATTTGAGATTCACAACTATCTCCGATAATGTGTTAGTCTCAACGTTTAAAAAATTTTCAAAAGTTTATTATAATTGGTTTATTGTAACAATATCTATTGAGCTTGTTGCAAGTAATCTTGAACCGCGGCTCGGGGAACGCGTTAAGAAGTGTTTTAGCGATTCCGATAAAGCAGGATTTCAAAAAGCTTTTTCTACATTAACCGCACCGTTGACACTTACCTTTTATCGGCAAGAACAAAAAGATCTTCTTACTATATTAACTCTTCCAGAAGAAAAAAGAGAAAAAGCGCTATCTTTCCATCAGAAGAAATATTATTGGATATTAAATAGCTATGCCGAGGCAAAAATATTGGATAGAGAATACTTCAAAAAAGAGTTAGGGAAGTACAAGAAAGGCCAGTACATCAAGATTCTTGATGAAATCAATAGGTATCCTTCGTACATACGTAAGGAGAAGCGTTCAATAATAAACAGTATAAAACCTAACGATAAAGATAGGCGGATCATCTCTCTTGTTGAATCATTTAGTCAACTTTTAGACGAAAGGAAGGCCATAAACTTTCGCGCGGAGCACTGTCTAGAGTTTTTTGTTCAAGAATTTGCAAAAAGAACTAAGAAAAGGATTGTGGATCTAAAGTACCTACTGCCGGATGAAATTTCGGCCGTGTTTAGTCATGATATTTTGTCTCATCTCGACCAACGTAAACAGTGCTTCGTACTACTTTGTAGCGATAAAAAGATCACTCATTACATCGGTAAAAATGCACAAATTCTTGCAAATCAGTTTTTAGGTATTACAAATATAGCGGAAGGCATGATTCATGGACAGGTAGCTTCAGTAGGCGAGAGTTATTATTTTCGGGGTACAGCTCGAATCGTCTTAACTATTGAAGAAATAGACAAAGTTAAGGATGGAGATGTTTTGGTAACTGGGATGACGAGCCCCGATTTTGTTATCGGGATTAAACGGGCGGGAGCAGTAATTACGGATACCGGTGGTATGTTGTCTCATGCAGCGATTGTCTCGCGAGAATTCAAGAAGCCTTGTATAGTAGGGACAGAAATTGCCACCAAAGTAATTCACGATGGTGATATCGTTGAGCTTCACTGTGGTCGCGGTACCGTAAAGATTATTAAACATACGATATAATTGGGTAGATGAAAATAGCCTTCGTTTATGACCGTGTGAATAAATGGGGTGGGGCGGAGCGGGTGCTTCTCGCGCTTCACGAAATTTGGCCTGAAGCGCCACTTTATACAGCTGTGTATGACCCCGATGGCGCTCCCTGGGCAAAGGTTTTTGACGTCCGCTGGTCGTTTCTCCAACATTTTCCCTTTGCCAAATCCCACCACGAATTCTATCCGTGGCTTACTCCGCTTGCCTTCCAATCTTTTAATTTTGATGACTATGATGTTGTACTATCGGTTACGTCTGCGGAGGCTAAGAATCTTATTACCAAGCCGCACACACTCCATGTCTGTTATTGCTTAACCCCAACGCGATACCTTTGGAGCGGGTATAAAGCCTATCAGATGTATCCGAGTGGTAGCATAATTGAAAAAATTTCGCAAAAGACGTTGGCACGTTTTGCCCCGACGCTGCGATCTTGGGATATGTACGCAAGTACCAGGCCAGATCATTATATTGCGATATCCGATCACGTAGGCGATAGAATACATAAGTATTATCATCGTAGAGTCGAGAAGACAATCTATCCACCTGTTGATACTGATTTTTTTGTTCCAGATAATCATCAGAAAAATAACAGACCGTCGTATTATCTTTTGGTGTCTCGATTGGTTAGTTATAAACGTATTGATATGATCATTGATGCGTTTAACGAGCTTGGATGGCCGCTTGTTGTTATAGGTGACGGATGGGCAAAACAGAAGTTAATAGCTCAATCAAACAGAAATATTCGATTTATAGGGGGATATTTGACAGATCGTGAACTGCTTCAGTATTATCAAGGTTGTCGCGCTTTTGTGTTTTCGGGCGATGAAGACTTTGGCATTGTCGCAGCTGAAGCACAATCGTGTGGCAAGCCGGTTATTGCGTACAAAGAAAGTGGAATCGGAGAAATAGTTAAAAATGGCAAAACAGGTGAACTTTTTACAAAACAATCAGCTGATGGAATCAAGGAAGCGCTAATAGCAAGTGAAGAAAAAGAATATAATCCTTTCGCCTGTCGTACAAACGCGATACGATTTAGTAAAATACGTTTTAAAGAAGAAGTGAAACAAACTATATCTGACCTTTGGCAATCATATTTATGAAAGTTATAATTTTTGCTGGCGGAGTAGGAACACGGTTATGGCCTTTGTCACGAAAAAAATCTCCAAAACAATTTGAAAAAATCATTGGTGATAAGTCAACACTTCAACTTGCAGCAGATCGCTTGCAGCCTGATTTTTCCTGGAAAGATATTTATATTTCAACGGGAAAATCGTATGTTGAAATAGTACAAAAACAATTGCCTCTGGTGCCTGTAAATCAGATCATAGGGGAGCCCCAGATGCGAGATGTTGGACCAGCTGTCGGGCTTATCATCTCAATCCTTATGAAGGATTGCCCTGATGAACCGATGGTTATACTCTGGAGCGATCATCTAGTTCGTAATGACGAACTTTTTCGAAAGATTCTTCTTTGCGCGGGTCACGTAATTGAGGAGAATCCAGATAAAATAATATTCGTTTCTCAAAAACCCCGATTCGCGAGTGAAAATTTGGGATGGATAGAATACGGAAAAACGTTACTTACGAAAAATGATGTATCGTTTCATGCATTTGTTGATTTTCAGTATCGACCGGACAGACAAACTGCGAAGCGATATTTTGAAAGTAAAAAGCATGCATGGAATTTGGGATACTTCGTTACAACCCCCAGATTTTTGTGGGGCCTCTATAGGCAGCATGTCCCCAATGTTTACAAGGGATTATCACGCATAGGATCAACATGGAGATCGGGTGCTTTTACAGAGACGTTTGAAACAATTTATCCTACACTTGAAAAAATAAGTTTTGATAATGCGATTCTAGAGAAACTAAATCCTGGAGATGCTCTTGTGGTATCTGAAAATATTGAGTGGAGCGATATAGGAGCATGGGAAGCTTTAAAGGAAGCCTTAGAAGAATCAAAAGAAAAGAATGTTTCGCAAGGAAAGGTATTTTTGCACGAAACAGAAGATAGTCTCGTCTATAATTATACAAAACAGATGGTGGTGACGATAGATTTAGATGATATGCTGGTTGTTAATACTGATGATGTCACGCTTGTGTGTAAAAAATCCTCAGTTCCAAAAATAAAAAAACTCGTTGAAAGCTTCAATGGCACTGAAAACGATCATCTCACATAAATTACAAATTGTAATGAGATATATATATTTAAAGCGCGTAATTGATATTATTGGAAGTCTCGTTATTGGAGTATTTTTTCTTCCTATCGCATTAGTATGTGCGCTTTTTATAGTCGTAGACAGTAAAGGACCAGTATTTGCTGATACGCCTCAAAGAGTTGGCAAGAACGGGAAACTATTTAAGTTATTCAAATTCCGTTCTATGGTTGAAAATGCCCATGAACAGTTACGAAAGGATCCAAAACTTGCAAAGCTTTATAGTGAATACAAAAAAAACAGCTATAAACTTCGAGAGGATCCTAGGGTAACGAGGGTCGGGAGATTTATACGGAAACATTCTATTGACGAGATACCACAACTTCTTAATGTTTTGTTTGGAGATATGAGTTTGGTTGGTCCACGGCCATATTATCCTGATGAACTTTCAGAACAACAGAGAAAATATCCTAAAACAAAGGAGTTAGTACTGGTAGTGCTTTCGGCAAAACCTGGGATAACAGGACATTGGCAGGTTTCTGGCAGAAGTGAAGTGAATTTTGATAAAAGAATAAAAATGGATGCAGACTACGTACGCAAATGCTCATTTGTGCTTGATATGATTATTCTATTAAAAAGTCCCTGGGCGATGATTTCAGGTAAAGGCGCGGTCTGATTACGTAGCAGGAAAGCATTGGATGCTAGAGTAGCTTTTGGCAAAAAGAGGTTGACAAAATAGTAGTAAATAAGGAACAATAACAACCATGAAGGAAGAATTGAAAAAGATTGATTTGGATATTAACACGAAACCTCAAGAACCTATGGAAAAGAAACCATTTCCATGGAAATTTATACTTTTTCCTATTGCGGGACTTATACTTGTTGTTCTCCTTCTTGCCATACTACTTTTCCCCCTAAAGGGAGTGATAGCAAAAGTTCAGGATGTTGCACGAAGTGGAAAAAGTGCAGCGCAGTCATTGAAAAATCAAGATCTTACTGCTACAAAAGAAGAGCTTAAAAATACACGTAAACAACTTGAGCAGTTAAAAAATGAATATAATAAAGTATTAGGCTTGCGTTTCGTGCCAATCCTCGGTGGTTATATTTCCGATGGAGAACATGCTGTCAATGCTGCATTTGCTGGTCTTTCAGCTGCAGATAAAGCAATTGAGGCACTTGAGCCAAACGCGGATTTATTGGGCCTAAAAGGGAAAAGTCGATTTGTTGAGGGAACAGCTGATGATCGCATACAAACTGCTGTAAAAACCATGAATGCTCTTGTGCCAAAAGTGAATGAAATGGCAACATATGTTGATACTCTTCGAAAAGAACTTGAGTTTATTGATCCAAATCGTTATCCAACAAAGATAGGTAAAATTGTAGTAAGAGAACGCCTTGTTAACGCAAAAGAAGTAATTGAAAATGCAGCAAATCTTTTTGTAAACGCTCAACCTCTTCTTGTTAATCTCCCTAAAATGTTAGGTGAGCCAAATGAAAAACGATATCTCATATTGTTTCAAAATGATAAAGAGCTACGGGCTACGGGTGGGTTTATTACCGCCTATGCACAATTTCGTTTAGTTCGCGGGAAGGCTATTTTAGAGAAAGCTGATGATATATACGCTTTAGATAATGCGAAACGAAAAACATTTCCCGCCCCTCGGGAAATACTTACTTTTCATAAAAATGTGTATAACTTAAACATCCGAGATGCAAATCTGTCTCCTGACTTTAAAGTCTCTATGCTTCAGTTTGAAGAGCTCTACAATACCGTAGCAGGGAGTGAGAAGATTGATGGTATATGGGCGGTGGATACGCACGTTCTTGTAGAAGCACTGAAGATTTTAGGTTCCATGAATATCGCCGGGCGCGAATTTAGTGCAGAGATAGATAAACGCTGTGATTGTCCGAAAGCGGTATACGAACTCGAAGACTATGCAACTCGTCCGGTTGGATATGTTCGGGAAGCCAGAAAAGATATCATCGGCATACTTCTTCAAGGACTTTTGCAAAAAGCCTTAGGTGTATCTCCATCACAATATTGGGGAAAGCTTTTCCAAATGCTTTTGGCAGAAATTAGTCAAAAGCACGTATTGGCATATTTTCACGATGAAAATGCTCAGAAAGCTTCCGAAAGCTTTAATATGGCCGGTCGTATCATGACTGCTACAGATTCAGCAACACTTCTTTCGTATAAAGAGGGGAGTGAATGGGATTATCTTCATATCAACAATAGCAATATGGCTGGCGCTAAAGCCAATATGTTCACGAGTCAAAAGTACACAAAAGAGGTTACGGTTAATGGTGATGGAACGGTCACGACCAAGCTCACCATGGAATATAAGAATCCCTATCCAGGGAGCGATTGCGGATTGGAGAGCGGCGGGTTATGTCTCAATGCACCGCTTCGAAACTGGATTCGCGTATACGTTCCAGCTGGCAGTAAGCTTGTTGACAGTAAAGGCGCGATATCTCCCAAAGATGGCAAACCTGTTCCTTTGGATACATATGAAAGCTTGAGTAAAACCGTTTTTGAAGGTTTTCTCATTGTAAATCCATTAGGAACAGCACGTATAGATATTACATATTCGTCACCTGTAAAATCTTCAGATGGAAAGTATAGATTGTTACTCCAAAAACAACCTGGAACAGACGGCGACGAAGTGATCATTCGACTCGGTGGTAAAGAGAAAAAGAAGTTCACTTTTTTAAGCGATACAGAATTGACGTTATAGATTGCATGTACTTACCCCGTTTCTATAAAACTACAGGTATAATACTCAAGCGCCGTAACATAGGAGAAACTGACCGAATTATTACTATTTTTACTAAGGAGTACGGGAAAATAATTGTCGTAGCGCGGGGTATCCGAAAAATTACGAGTAAAAGGGGTCCTCACCTAGAAATTTTTAGCCATGTAAACCTAATGCTTTATAAGGGAAAGAAATATGATATCGTAACGGAGGCATCCACAGTTCATCTCATACGTTCAGTCCGAAATAATTTAAGCTTGATTCAGTGTTCATATTATATGTGTGAATTAGTAGATGTACTCACTCCTGAAAAACAAGAAATGTCTGATGTTTACCACCTATTAGATGATGCTATTTCTGCTCTAGACACAGAAAAAATTAATGATGTATCTCTCTATATAGAGCAATTCGCATTATCGTTACTTCGAATGTTAGGATTCCTTCCCAAGGAGAAAATATTACTGACAAATCAAATTCAACCATTTATAGAACATATTGTTGAAAAGAAAATTAAAACCTACCAGTTCTTGACAATAGTGTAGATACTTCTTACACTAGTACTAATCGCGTTGATCTCAAGGGCATGAGGGAGCGAAAATATATAATAAAGTTGGTCCCGACGATAGTGTCGGGGCAAATAGGGTGGAACCGCCCCGACGAAACGTCGGGACCCCTATCACATTATTTGTGATGGGGGATTTTTTTATAAAAAAATATGGATAAAATTGTAGCACTCGCAAAACGACGTGGATTTGTATTTCCTTCAAGTGAAATTTATGGGGGGATTGGAGGGTTTTATGACTTCGGTCCTCTCGGAGTGGAACTTGCTAAAAATATTAAAGATCTTTGGTGGAAAAGCATGGTATATGATCGCGAAGACATTGTTGGTCTTGACGCGAGTATTATCATGAATCCCAAAGTTTGGGAGGCTTCTGGGCACGTCGCGTCATTTACTGATCCGCTTATTGAATGTAAAGTTTGTCATAGTCGTTATCGAGCTGACCAACCAGACGAAATTGCCATCCATGAAGATAATCATAAAAAAAATGGTGTAAAAGACGTTTTGTGGACCGAACCAAAACAGTTTAACCTTCTTTTCCGTACCTTTGTAGGTCCTGTAGAGGACGATTCAAGCTTAGCCTATCTACGAGGCGAGACTTGTCAGGGGATATATGTTGATTATCAAAACGTATTATCCACGACACGGATAAAAATACCGTTTGGTATAGCTCAAATCGGAAAAGCGTTTCGAAATGAGGTAACTCCTGGTAAATTTTTGTTTCGGGTACGTGAATTTGAGCAAATGGAACTTGAGTATTTTGTCCATCCAAGTAAGGCGCAGGAGTCATTTACGTATTGGAAATCTGAACGAATGAATTGGCATCTTCGCTTAGGTCTTTCAAAGAGTCACTTGAGATTTCGGCAGCACGAGCCCACGGAACGTGCTCACTATGCTGCCGACAGCTGGGACATAGAATACGAATATCCTGACTGGGGATTTAAAGAACTTGAAGGTATTGCCAACCGTACGGATTACGACTTAAAAACACACGGTAAATTTAGTGGCAAAGATTTATCGTATGTAAATCTTGAGACGAATGAAAAATTTATACCCTATATTATAGAACCATCGGTTTCCGTGCAACGATTGTTTTTAGCATTATTATTTGATGGTTATGAAGAAAAAGATAATAGAGTCATATTGAAGCTTCATCCAGCTCTTTGCCCTGTTAAAGCCGCGATATTTCCTCTTGTTGCAAACAAATCTGAATTGGTTGCTAAGGCCCGTAGCGTATATAGTCAGTTAAAGAAGCGATTCGTAGTAGCCTGGGACGATAGGGGAAACATTGGGAAGCGGTATCTAGCACAAGATGAGATTGGAACCCCCTGGTGTATCACAATTGACTATGATACGCTTGAGTCAGATACAGTAACAATACGAGATCGCGATACGACAAAACAAGAGAGAATCAATATTTCACGTCTTGAGGAGTATACAGAGGATCGGTTGGTATTTTAAATCGTTTTTATGCAAAAAAAATGGTTAATTATTGGCCTTGGATTTATTGCACTTGCAACGCTTACTGGTTTTTTAGTTTACAAAGCAGTTGCGTCTCCTTCTCAAAAAAAAGAAACAGTGCAAGAAGAGACGCCTGGGGAAGAGCTTGTGCCACTTGATCCGGCGGTAACAGTAGAACTTACGAAAAGTAAAATCAAAGATAATACTGTTATTTTAAGCGTCAATGGTCTAAGTTTAAAGTATACGTCTGTTTTGTATGAATTAAGTTATGACAGCGGTGGAATTGTGCAGGGAGTGACAAGCAAACCGGTTGATGTGACCGGGAAAGAATCATTTGTCCGTGATGATATATACCTCGGCACATGTTCAAAAAACGTCTGTCGCCCGCATCCTGGGGTGAAAAAGATAACAGTAGTATTAGAATTTACTACTGTTGAGGCGAAAAAGAGCCAATTCTCCAAAGATTTCGAGCTCTAACGCTAAACATCCAAATAGGGGTTACATTTTTTTAAAAAAGCTACTAAGAAGTTGTCAATCCATTCGCGACCGCGAATAGATTGACGGAATTAAAAAGATTTTGTACGCTGGATACATGGGGAAACAAGGAGCTACGAGAGATGCGAGTCGGGTAGTTTTGAAACTTGCCGAAGGACTGTTTGCGCATACGGTGGACTTTGCTCTCTGGCTCACTGTTTATATCGGTGAGCTTTCCCTACCACAATCAGTTCACGGACAACTGTGGAGAGCACAGAAGTCAGCTGACAGTATCTTGGATGAGATCAACTACGAGGTCCTCAAGAACGCCCTGTACACTGCGAAACGACGTGGATGGGTGAAATCTGTACATCGCGGGGCGCCTCCAGAAATCACCGAGGAGGGAAAGCGTCGCCTTACCGCAAGCATCCCGCAGTATGACCAAAAGCGTATCTGGGATGGACGACTTCATTTGGTAACCTACGATATTCCGGAAGAAAGAAAAAACGACAGAGATCTGCTGCGAATATATCTGCGCCGTATCGGCTGCGGGAAGCTTCAAAATTCAGTGTGGATTACGCCATATAATCCGATCGATACTTTGCGATTCTATATTGAAGAGAAAAAATTAGGTGGGACGATTATTATTTCTGATTTAGGACAAGATGCTTCCATCGGAGAGGAAGATATCCGTAGTCTTCTTGTTCGTGTCTTTAGACTAGAGGATTTCAATGAGCGTTACGAAGGGTGGCTGAGTGAAAACAGCAAGAGTACGATTGATCACTATGCTTTGATTGGCTTCCTTGCAATATTGCGCGACGATCCGCAGCTCCCGTTTGTGCTTCTTCCAGCGTGGTGGAAGGGGACGCTTGCCTATGAACGCGTGAAAAATCAACTGAGAAAGTTGTCAATCCATTCGCGACCGCGAATGGATTGACGGAAAGAAGACTTGTGATTTTTAAATTTAGTGACAGGAATAAGCAGGAAAATACGAGACAACCTTTATGGAGAATCAATATCTCCGGAAAAAAAGCCTATTCACCAAGGATTATGACTTGTAATCGTATCAAGGTGATCCAGCATATTGATCCTCTCTACAAAGACTTTTCCTTCATTATTTTTTGTTAGTACCGTAACCGATGTGTTATCGATACGATACGATGAAAGCGATGGCAAAGGTATAGATAGAAGAGCTGCAAACATAATTTTTATAAATACTCCGTGGCTTACAATTGCTATCGTATTATTTCTGGATGATTCTATCGCCTTAAGAAATAATCTTACTCGATCCTGGACTTCGACAATCCGTTCTCCACCAGGTGGTTGGAAATACTTATATTTCCAAGTTTGGCTATAGACAAGCGTTGGAAAAGAATTATTTACGTCTTGATACTTCCATCCCTCTAAGTTTCCAAATGAACGCTCAAGTAAAAGATCGGATTTTATAAGTGGTGCCTTTTTATGATAGCGCTTTATCGCTTTGGCAATCTTAAGCGTACGAACGAGCGGTGACGTATAAATTCTGTCTATATTTATCTTGCTAAGATACTTGCCAAGCCTACGAGCTTGCTCAATACCTTTTTTTGTAAGAGGAACATCTGTAATACCCATGAGTCGTTCATCTTTGTTCCAAGAAGTTTCACCGTGTCGAATAAGAATATAGGTCGTCATAGATATAGCTTATATTATACTTTGTTTAAAGATCATTATTGAGGAAGCATATGTTCGTCCATAATTTCGTGAAATTGGGGATTGACAAAGCGTGAAAAATGGGTAACTATGGTAATTAGTGGGAAGAAGTGGTAAATTACGAGCATGAAGTTATTCCTTGGGGAATATGACCATGCACTAGATGAGAGAGGCCGTATTTCGCTCCCAAAAAAGATTCGGCAAGAGATAGAAGCACGCGAAATAGTTCTAGCGAAAGGATTTGACCCGTGTATTTTTGGATTTGACAAAGAGAGTTGGGAGAAAGAAGCGGCAAAGCACCTTGAAACGCCAGTAACCGATGAAAAAGGAAGAAAATTACGCAGATATCTTTTTTCATCCGCCGAAAAAGTTGAAATTGACAAGCTTGGTCGTATTCTACTGCCTGCCCAGCTCAAGGAGTACGCTTCATTAACCCATCTTTCGGCCATTATCGGTGCTGGTGATCATTTTGAGATTTGGGATAGCAAGAATTGGCGATCGTATCAAGAGGAACTACGATGAACTATGCGCCATATCATACGCCAGTTCTTGTAGAAGAGGTTATTGACGCGCTTCATATTGAAAAAGGAAAGAAATATATAGATGCGACATGTGGAGCGGGTGGACACAGCAGAGAAATAGTCAAAAGAGGAGGAATACTTTTAGGAATTGATGTTGATCCGGAGGGGGTAGCGCAAGCAAAAGAAACATTCAATATACTTGCGCAAACAAAACGAGAAGGGATAGACTGGCGCATCGTACAAGGAAATTTTGGTGATATTGAAAAGATTGGAAAAGAGCAAGGATTTACGTCAGTTTCAGGAATTCTTTTTGATCTTGGTGTGTCTAGCCATCAGCTTGACAGCGCAAGCAGGGGCTTTAGTTATCGTTTTAATGCTCAGCTTGACCTTCGTTTCAATCAGAACATAGGTCAACCGGCATCAAAGATAGTACAAACATATAGCGAAGGAGAACTCTATGAAGTTTTTGCAAAATTTGGTGAGGAAGAGCGTGCTCGGTCAATTGCTCATGCTTTTGTCAGCACCCGTAATATAAAAAAGATAATTACTACGTTTGATATAAAAGAAATCGTTGCCAAAATTATCAAGAATCATGATAGACAAAACGCAACGCTTTCCCGAATATTTCAAGCTCTACGTATTGAAGTAAACGATGAGCGAGAAAATCTTAAAAAAGGATTATCAGGAGCATTCCAATTACTTGAACAAAGAGGAATACTCGTTGTTATCAGTTTTCATTCAGGGGAAGATAGAATCGTCAAACAATTTATGAATACTAATGCGTATCACATAAAGACGATAAAACCGATAGTAGCATCGCAAAGCGAGATAATGGGAAATGTTCGTTCTCGAAGTGCAAAAATGCGTGTTGCTATGAAAAAATTTTAATTCGTATGAATAGATTTTCGTCAATTCTTCGTGTATGTATTCCAATACTTGCTTTTATTTTTATACTTATGGAACTTATCGTAGCAAATCAGTTGACGCTTCTAGCGCGTGATGTTGGTAATCTTGAAAAATCAATCGCAAATATAGAAGATGAAAATGATATGCTTTCTCAAGAAGTTGCTTCGGCATCAGCTCTCACGACTATTTCTCAAAAAGCCCAACTTTTGGGATTTCGAAAGTCACTTGCATCAGATTATATGACTATCGGAATTGAATCTGTTGCTTTAGGCATGTCACCTCGTTTAGAGCCAGCTCTTTTTGCCGGCAACTCAGGAGTACCTCAGTAAAAGTAACATTCATGTGGCGCATTTGGATAGTATTTTGTTTTATTAGCATTTCATTTCTTAGTATTATTTTTCGTCTTTTCTATTGGCAAATACTTCGCGGAGACCATTTACGGTCGCAGGCTACCTCACAATATTATCAAGAATTTTTATTGCCTTCTAAGCGAGGAAATATACTCGCAAATGACAATAAGCCTTTAGCAATGAATCAAATTGCGCGACTTATCTATGCAGAACCTAAAAAAGTTAAAGACCCAGATAAGATAGCAGGAATGGTGGCTTCAATATTATCATTAGATAAACAGGAAATACGTACAAAATTGTCTGATCAAAGCAGAGTTTGGACATCACTAGCTCACCGAGTAGAATTTTCAAAATCTGAATTACTCAAGGAATTTCTATCGCTAGGACTAGGATTTGAAGACGAACCTATGAGATTTTATCCTGAAGCGTCTATGGCAGCACACCTTTTAGGTTTTGTCGGGTATGATGACCAAGGGAGAGACAAAGGATATTTTGGATTAGAGGGTTATTATGACCGGGAATTGACCGGTAAAAGTGGAAAACTTCAGGTAGAAAAAGACGCGAAGGGATCTACAATATTGATTGCAAATTCAATGCGACTGGAGCCGGAAGATGGGCGCACTCTTGTATTATGGCTTGATAAAACGATACAACGGGCTGTCGAGGAGAGGTTAAGCGAGGCAATTGCCAAATATGGTGCAAAAGAAGGATCTGTTGTAGTACTAGATCCAAAAACAGGAGGAATTATCGCTATGGCGCATGTTCCAAGTTACGATCCTTCTCAGTATTCAATGTATACAAAAGATTTGTATAAAAATCCAATAGTAAATAGTTCATATGAACCAGGATCGACGTTTAAAACGTTGATTATGGCAGCTGCATTAGAAGAAAATCTTATAACACCAACGACAATAGTCGAGGAAACAGGACCGGTCGTGGTAGGTGATTACGCCATCAGGACTTGGAATAACAAATATAATGGGAAGATATCGATAGCTCAAGTTCTCGAATATTCTTCTAACGTAGGAATGGTATTTGTTGGAAAAAAAATAGGAAAAGAAAAATTACTTCAATATATTTCTCGTTTTGGTTTCGGTGAAAAGACACGCATTGATCTTGAAGATGAAGCTACGCCGGTACTTCGAGAAAATAACGATTGGAAGGAAATAGACTTGGCAACTGCTTCATTTGGTCAGGGGATCGCGGTAACTCCTATACAGATGGTGACGGCTGTTGCATCGCTTGCAAACGGAGGATATCTCATGGAGCCTCATCTGGTCAAAGAGATACATGATGGTAGTGGGAAGATATATACGATAAAACCGAAAGCTATTCGGCGCGTTATAAGTCAAAAGACAGCAAGTATAACAACTGAAATGATGGTAGCTGCTGTCGATAATGGTGAAGCAAAATGGGCGAAGCCGAAAGGATATCGTATTGCAGGAAAAACAGGGACTGCACAGATACCGGTTGCTGGTCATTATGATGCTACCAAAACTATTGCTTCTTTTGTGGGTTTTGGACCATCAGATAACCCCCGGTTTGTCATGCTTGTGACGCTCAAAGAACCCACCTCGTCTCCCTGGGGATCAGAAACCGCTGCACCCTTATTTTTTGCTATTGCACGAGATATTTTTGGATATTATGGTATTGCTCCGCAGTAGGCGACTTGCGAGAGAATATATTCAAGCTAAAATGATATAATACCTTTATGATTGTCAGCCTGAAAAGGCTCTATCATCTTCTTGTCGCTATTTATTCCACGATCAAATTCGGTTTTCCAGCCCGAAAGCTTATAGTAGTTGGTGTAACTGGAACTGATGGAAAAACAACAACCGCAACGCTTATCTATGAGATGCTTAAAGATGCAGGGCATAAAACATCCATGATTACTACTGTTCAGGCAATTATAGCTGGAAAATCGTATGACACAGGATTTCATGTCACAACCCCAAATGCATACTGGGTACAAAAATACCTTCGACAAGCAGTTGACCATGGAGATACACACATGGTGCTTGAGGTTACCTCCCACGCGTTATCACAGTATCGAGTTTTTGGCATACATTTTGCCGTAGGAGTGCTGACAAATGTGACACACGAACACCTGGATTGGCATAAAAATCTTGAATCGTATAGAAAAACAAAACTGTCTTTGTTGCAACACTCAAATATCGCTGTTGTCAACCGTGATGATGGAGATAGTTATCAGGTTGCGCTTTCTTTATTGTCAAATAAGAAAATAATTTCGTATGGAATAGTTCGAGATGCAAAAATTACGCCAACAAGTTATCCATTTAAAACCAAACTACAGGGTGAATTTAACCGGTACAATTGTCTATCAGCTATCAGTGCTTCTGTTGCCCTTGGTGTAAATCCTCTCTCTATAAAAAAAACAATTGCTTCTTTTACTGGTATAACCGGAAGAATGGAAGTTATCGCTACAAAACCAATTATGGTTATTGTTGATTTTGCCCATACACCAAATGCTATCGAGCAAGTTCTAAAAACAGTACGACCAAGTGTCAAAAAAAAGCTTATTCATGTGTTTGGATCGGCAGCGCTACGCGATACGTCAAAACGACCGTTTATGGGAGAAGCATCAAGTCGCTATAGTGACATTATTATCCTTACAGAGGAAGATTACCGTAATGAAGATGTTGAGAGCATCATGGATCAACTTGCTTCAGGAATTTCTCAAGGAAAAGAAATTCATAGAAAGGCAAATAGGAAAGAAGCTATAAAGCTTGCTCTTTCTATTGCGACACCGGGAGACCTCGTCATTATCACTGGTAAAGGACATGAAAAAAGTCTCGCTCGCGGTGACAAGGAATATCCATGGAGTGACCAACAGACAGTGAGGGAAATACTAAAACAAAAGTCCTATGCTGAAAAAAAGATCTGATCATATATATGTATCAACCCTTTTGGAGAGTATCCCCGGTCTTAAACACGGATTTTCAAGCAGAATCCTTGGTGATATGAAAAAAAATAGTGACAACCGGAGGAAATTTATGAAGCAGTTAGGAATATCTGGGTTACCAATGATGGTGGAACAGATACACGGCACAGGTATTGCAACAATATCGGAGGAAGAAGTTTTCCATAGTATGGGTATGGATGGTCTGGTAACGAATGGACAAAGACCTCTTGGAGTAGTAACGGCAGATTGTATTCCTATCCTGCTTGCAGACCCGATCATTCATGTGGTCGCCGCTTTACATTCAGGCTGGAAAGGGACGATGGGTGAAATTGCGACGGTCGCAATTACTCAGATGAAATACCTTGGTGCGCATCCAGAAAATATTCTGGCAGTTATAGGGCCACACATAGGGATGTGTTGCTATAACGTATCTTCCGATCGTGCAATGCTATTTGCAAAAAAATTCATGAATGATCATAAAGTTGTTTCAAAATCGTCAAACCTCTGGTATGTTGATCTGGGCTATGCATTATATTTGACCCTTCTTTCTTCCGGTATAATAAAAGACCACATAGATGCTCCAATTACGTGTACGTCTTGCCAACATAATGAATTTTTTTCTTTTCGAAAAGATTCAAAAGCAACCTATGGGGAAATGATGGCAGTTATATCGTACTAAAGGCCTATGATTGATATTGGTAACGTCAGGAAAATTCATTTTGTCGGAATAAAAGGAGTTGCGATGACCGCTCTTGCTATCTATGCAAAAGAGCGAGGGATTGTTGTGACAGGATCGGATGTGAATGAGCATTTTCCAACAGACGCAATGCTGAATAAAGCATCAATTACCGTTAAACAAGGGTTTTCTATTAAGCATATTGAAGAAGGTACGAATCTTGTTATCTATACAGGCGCCCATGGAGGAAGAGATAATCCCGAAGTGAGACAGGCGGCGAGGCAACATATTGCGGTTTTGTCTCATGGACAGGCGCTGGGTATATTTATGAAAGGGAAAAGACAGACAACAGTTGCCGGAAGCCATGGAAAAACAACCACAACGGCTATGATTGCAACCATTCTTACCCATGCAGGGCTTGATCCCTCTTATGCGATTGGGTGCGGAGAAATATTTGGGCTCGAAAATCCTGGGCACTTTGGAAAAGGTGAATTTTTTGTCGCGGAGGGAGATGAATATGTCACTGATCCCGGTCATGATAGTACGACTCGGTTTTTGTGGCAAACCCCCGAGGTTTTGGTCGTCACCAACATAGACTTTGATCATCCGGACGTATATGCGTCCCTTGCCGATGTAAAAGAGGCGTTTGTCCAATTGCAACGAAATCTCGTGGGTATTAAAACAACGATCGTCAACGCTGATGATCGGGCAAGTGACGTGCTTCGTCGTACTGGTGCGGTCATTTCTTATGGTTTTTCATCGCACGCAGACTACCAAATTGTGGATATATCGTATGGAAGTATGCGAACCTTCTATAGCCTTAAGCAGAAAGGAAAAAAGATCGCCTCATTGAGCCTTAGAGTTCCCGGCAAACACAACGCGCTTAACGGGGTAGCTGCAGCGGTTGCTTGTCACGCGCTGGGACTGTCATGGGAAAAAATTAAGACAGGTCTACTTGGATTTACCGGTACGAAGCGACGGTTTGAAAAGTTAGGAGAAAAGAGAGGAATTCTTTTTTATGATGATTACGCACATCACCCGAAAGAAATTGAAGCAACACTTGCTGGAGCAAAACTTTGGTACCCTAACAGAAGAATCATTGTGGTGTTTCAGCCACATACGTTTTCACGAACAAAAGCACTTTTTCATGACTTTGCTGTTGTTTTAAGTAAAGCAGACAGTGTTTTGGTAAGCGATATATATGCTTCAGCTCGGGAGACTGATACGATGGGAGTAACATCAAAAGATTTAGTTGACGAAATTTATAAAACCAATTCTCGTGCCATATATGCCAAAAGTGCCGGAGAAGTCACTGATTTTCTTTTAAAAGAAGCTCGAAGGAATGATATTGTAATTTTTATGGGCGCAGGGGATATATATGAGTGGGAAAGAGATGTAGTAAATACATTAATAAAATCAGACCAATCCAGGCCAATCTAACTCTTACATATGATTCTACAAACATTAAAAGAACAATTCGGAGAGCGAGTCAAGGAAAACGAGCTGATGGCACGACATACAACATTTAAAATTGGCGGACCAGCAGATTTTTATATTGAGGCAAAAACAGCTGATGAACTGACTCAAATAGTAAAAGTTGCCAGAAGAAATAGTATTCCGTTATTTGTTTTTGGTGGGGGATCAAATATTTTAGTGGGTGATAAAGGTATACGAGGATTAGTGGTAAAAAATGTTACCAATACAATTACTATAGCCGGAGCGAAGGGTAGCATAGTAGCTGGACAATCGCAGGGAAAAGTATTTGTGGAAGCGGATTCAGGAGTAAGCATAAATAAACTCGTTCGCTTTACGATAGAAGAAGGTCTTGCTGGACTTGAAATGCAGTTGGGACTACCTGGTACTGTCGGGGGTGCCTTATATATGAATTCAAAATGGACTCATCCGGAGGGCTACGTAGGCGATGCTGTCTATCAGGCAATAATTGTGGGTAAAGATGGACAAACAAAAATCGTGCCTAAATCGTATTTTCAATTTGCGTATGATACAAGTATCCTTCAAAAGTCACAAGACATTGTGGTAAAAGTAATTTTTACGCTAACCCATAAAGACAAAAAATCGCTTTGGGACAGCGCAAATGCAAGCATATCCTATAGACGGGAAAGTCAACCGCAGGGTGTATTTTCACCAGGGTGCACATTTCGCAATATCTCAAAAGCCCAATCTTTGTTAGTTCCAACCCCAAATCATACGACAAGTGCCGGATTTCTCGTTGATCATGCGGGACTAAAGGGTGAAACAATAGGGGATGCGATGATATCGCACGTCCATGCTAACTTTATAATCAATAAAGGAAAAGCAACTGCTGACGATGTGGTTTCTCTCATAGAAAAAGCGCGAGTTAAAGTTAAAGATCAATTTGGCGTTATACTAGAAGAAGAAATAGTTTACGTCGGTGAATTTTAATGGATGCATTCGTTATTACCGGTGGAAAAAAACTAAAAGGCGATATCTCCTTGGGAGGCGCCAAAAACGTGGCGATTAAAATATGCCTTGCGTCGCTTCTCACCGATGATGAGCTTATCCTGCATAACGTTCCTCGCATCAGTGATGTCACTATCATGCTTGAACTGCTTAAACATCTTGGAGTATCAGTATTGTGGCAAGAAGATATTTTACGAATTCAAAATGGAAATGTGAAAAAATTTCACGTACCGCTTGAAGTTGGCGCCAGGCTGCGTACTTCTTCCATGGTTCTTGGACCATTGCTTGCGCGTTATGGGCAGGCGATCATTCCCAATCCTGGTGGTTGTCGCATAGGTGCTCGTCCTATTGATAGGCACATAGAAGGGCTTCGGCAAATGGGAGCTACTATAAACTACAATTCTTCTGATGGATACTTTTATGCAAAAACAGATGGTTTAAGTGGAATAACGTATACATTTCCCAAAAATACACATACTGGTACAGAAACTCTTATTTTAGCAAGCGTACTTGCCAAAGGTCGCACAATACTCAAAAATGCTGCAGAAGAAGTTGAAGTAGATGATCTTATTGCTTGTCTGTCGCAAATGGGTGCAAACATAAAACGGAGTAACCCAAGAGAGATAACTATTGATGGTGTTTCTATTCTTGGTGGTACAGAGTATAGTATTATGCCGGATCGAAATGAAGAAGTTACTTTTGCCATCGCCTCAGCAATTACCAATGGTCATGTTACTGTTTACAAGTCTCAAAGAAATGTATTGGGTGTATTTTTAGACACATTTCGCAAAGCAGGTGGAGTCGTTGACGCAGTAGATGACCACACAACGATATATGCTCGTTCAGGTCAGCTTCATGCGACAGACATTGTTACCGCATCATATCCGGGATTTATGACGGATTGGCAGGCACCATGGGCTGTCCTTATGACACAAGCAGTAGGTGTTTCAACGATACATGAGACAGTTTTTGAAAGTAGATTCTCCTATGTGCAGGAAATTAAGAAAATGGGAGCAGAGATTGAATATTTTGATCCGAACATACCTGAACCAGAAAATTTTTACAATTTTAATTGGAAGGATCGTATACAAGGCTATCACCAGGGAATAAGAATAAAAGGTCCAACGAAACTCCATAATGCAATTTTAGAAATGGACGATCTTCGCGCCGGGGCTACACTCGTTTTAGCGGCACTTGCAGCACCTGGAGAAAGCTATATACATGGCATAGAACAAATTGATCGCGGATATGAGAAAATAGAACAGCGATTACAAAAACTTGGTGCAGATATTACTCGAATTCATACGTAATATGGAAAAAGTCATAATTATTATGCTTGCGGCTGGGAGAGGAAAACGGTTTTGGCCTATTATGACGAGTAAGTCACAAGTTACTTATTTGGATAGACCGCTTGTGGTGCATAACTTACTTCGCCTCAAAGAGGCAGGATTTCATGATGTCGTTATAGTCATAAATCCTGTGGATGTCCAGTTTTATATGAGTTTATCTATACCGGGATTCGTATTTAAAACCGTTATACAACAAGAAGCGCTCGGTATGGGCGATGCGCTTCTTCGCGCGAGGGATCATATAGGAGATTCATCTGTATTAGTTATAAATGCTGAAGATGTGGTTGAAATGTCATTATATCAGCAAATCATAGATACGATGAAGGAAGGAAAGCCGTTTCTTTGCGCAAAAGCTGTTGATACGTATTTTGATGGAGGATACCTTGAGATAAATGATCATCGTGTCGTTGGTATTATTGAGAAACCAGGAGAGCGGAAGATGCCTAGTACATTGGTAAATCTAGTTTTTCATTATTTGCCTCATCCGAAAGATTTTTTTACCATATTAGAAAAGCAAACGAGCGATCAGGATGATGCGTATGAAAAAGCGTTAGAAGTATTCGTGAAACGAGAAATCGTAGGATTTATTGCCTATAGTGGTAGTTGGTTCCCAACAAAATATCCGTGGCACGTATTGGATGTCTCGCAATATTTCTTACGTCAGATAGAAAACTATCGGGGAAAGGACGTGTCTATCTCTGCCAATGTTACGATAGAAGGACCAGTGTATATAGACGATAACGTAAAAATATTTGAACATACAAAAATTGTTGGCCCGGCGTATATCGGAAAAGGTAGCATAATCGGAAATAACAATATTATAAGGAAAAGTCACATTGGTACAAGATGCGTAACTGGTTTTAACACAGACATAACGCGAAGTTACGTAGGAGACGACTGTTGGTTTCACAGTAACTACATCGGCGATAGTGTACTGGAAGGAAATGTTGGCATGGGGTCTGGTGCTGTTCTTGCTAATCTTCGTCTGGATGAGGGAGAGATTTGTTCAATAATAAAAGGAGAAAAAGTTAATACACGTAAGAAAAAATTCGGTGCAGTTATTGGTCGTAATGTACGAATAGGAGTAAATGCAAGTGTTATGCCGGGAGTTAAAATAGGAGGTGGATCATTTGTTGGCGCTGGCGTAATACTCGACAAAGATCTTCCTGATAACAAATTTTGTATGGGAAAAATAGAATATATAGTTATCGATAATACGCGAAAGACAGAAAAAAATACGAGAGATGAATTTCGACAAAAACTTTCATGAAACGACCACCTCTGGTAATTCTTCATGGATGGGGGCTCTCCGGTAGTCGATTTGAACCTTTGGTGAGAGAGTTAAAGAATCGGGGATTGACTGTCTTTGCACCAGATTTTCCGGGTTTTGGAAAAGCATACATACCTTCGCGTCCTTTTTTTCTTCGTGATTACGTTGAATTTTTAGATGATTATTTTAAAAAACATAATATTTTACGTCCTGTTTTAATCGGTCATTCATTTGGAGGAAGGGTATCATTGAAGTATTGCAAGTGTTACCCAAAAAATATAACTGCTCTGGTTCTTTCTGGAACACCGGGGTTTACACCAATCCCAAAAAGGAAGTTATTGCTTTTTATAACTCTTGCTAAAATTGGTCGCTTGATATTTTACATACCTCCGATGAATTTTTTTCAAGACCAAGTGAGAAAATGGTATTACTATGTTGTAGGAGCAAAAGAATTTTTTCGTGCAGAAGGCGCAATGAGAGACACGTTTAAAAATATAGTACAAGAAGATCTTGTCACTGCTATGGAGTCTGTATCTATTCCATGTCTTTTATTATGGGGAGAGTTAGACATTATCGTTCCCGTGTCTATCGCGCGAAAAATGAAAGAAGTTATCGCTGGGAGCGAACTTATCGTGATACCTGAAAAAGATCATGGTGTACCATTTAAAAATCCTGTTGAATTTTCTCGCTATGTAGAAAAATTTTTGCAAACTCTATGAGCATACTCCTTAACTTCATTATCGCTTTATGGATCTTTCGAATTATTTATAATGTTTTTTGTTTTGTAAATTTATGGTGGGTAAAGGAATACCGGTTTGATCGAATGCGTATCCATTTAGGGACAGCACAGGGAAAGAGAATATTATTTATTCGATTTACTGGTTTTCACAGATCATTAAAAAGCATATTCCTAATATTATTGAGCTTGGCAGTAACAGTTTATGTGCTTATTGTTTTGCCTAGCAATATTTTTATACGACTCATTGTTATTGATATTTTATTATTTCCAGTTGTAAGTATATTTGTTTTAATTCTGCACATTCCGACGAAGCTATTTCATTTAATTCTTATATATTTCGCAACAAAAAAACTTCATGCTCATCCACATCTACTCGTTATTGGAATAACGGGAAGTTACGGCAAAACTTCGACAAAAGAATATTTAGCAACAATACTTTCTCAAAAATATAAAGTTCTTAAAACCAGTGCAAGTAAAAATTCTCCTATCGGCATAGCTGAAGTTGTGCTTTCAAAGCTTAGTTCTCATCATGAGATTTTTGTAGTTGAAATGGGGGCATATAAAAAAGGTGAAATAGCTGAAATGGTACGCATGACCAGACCGCAAATAGGAATTATTACAGCCATAAATGAACAGCATCAGGATTTATTTGGGTCAATTGTTTCAACTATGCAAGCTAAATATGAACTTATTGAAGGATTAACAGGGAAACAACTTGCCATAATGAATAGAGATAATATGTACGTAAGAGAAATGATGCAATGGGCAAAGAACGATGCAAAAACAGTGTGGGCATATACAAAGGAACAAACGATTCACGAATCACATATTGATCAAGTATTTCAAATACATCATCAAAGTCAAACCAATTCTGGAATAGACTTTATTCTTAAAAATGGGACGAAGGAAATTGCAGTACATGCGCCGGTTTTTGGTATCCATCAAGTGCAAAATATAACAGCAGCGATAGCCGCCTCAACTTCATGCGGTATGACTTTGGAGGCTGCAGCAAAGGGAGCAAGTCTAGTGATACCAGTTGACCGGATGATGAAACCAATTGCGGGGATAAACGACTCATTATTTATTGATGATACATTTAATAATAATCCCGAGGGAGCAATTGCAGCACTGGACTATTTAAAACTTTCAAAAGGAAAAAAGATTCTCGTCTTTCAGCCTATGGTTGAATTAGGTGAGTATACAAAAAGCGCTCACGAGCGCGTAGGGGAGTATGCAGCCTCTGTCTGTAAAGAGATAATCATAACCAATAGAAATTACTTTGATGATTTTGAGCGCGGAGTTTGTAAAGTCTCAAAAGACAAACACGCAAAAGTCTTATCTGCCACTCAAGCCGCAGAATATATCCGCGAGTCAGTTTCCTACGGTGACACGGTACTTTTTAAAGGAAAAGAAGCAGCGGGTGTCCTTGCTTTACTCAAATAAGTAATATGCTAAAAAGTCGCGTCATATCATGTTCGCTATCTCCAAATACAGAAGCTGACGATGTCTTCAAAGCCGTTACGACACTTTTTAGTCCGTGGGTATGGAAAAGAGGAAAAGAGCAACCCCACGTTGCTCAATGGTTTAAAGATTATTTTCACACAGAAACCGTAGCATTATGTAACAGCGGACGATCGGCTTTACTCACAATTCTTCAAGCGTTTGACATAAGGAATGGGGATGAGGTCATCATTCAAGCGTTTACCTGTGTCGCCGTGCCAAATAGCGTGCTATGGGCAGGGGCAAAACCTGTATTTGCCGATATAGACGATACACTAAATATAGATAGCACAGATATTGAAAAGAAAATTACCAAGCGTACAAAGGCGATTATTGTCCAGCACACGTTTGGAGTACCCGCTCATATGGACACGATTGTTCCATTAGCCAAAAAGCACGGACTTATCCTCATCGAAGACTGCGCACATTCTCTGGGGGCTTCGTATAAAGGAAAAAAAATAGGAACGTTTGGTGATGCAGCCTTTTTTAGTTTTGGGAGAGATAAAGTGGTATCAAGTGTATGGGGAGGAGCAGCCATCATAAATGACAAATGCCAAATGACAAATGCCAAATGGAAACTCAAAAAAATTGAAAACGAATTGCCAAAACCTAGTTATTTTTGGATATTTCAGCAACTGCTCCACCCGATCGCCTTCTCTCTCATATTACCATTGTACGACGTCTGGATTGGAAAGATTCTTCTTTTTCTTCTGCAAAAAATGAAGCTTTTGTCGCTACCGGTTAGTTCACAAGAACTTGTCGGAGGCAAGCCAATCGATTTTCCGGCTCAATTTCCAAACGCACTCGCTGCTATTCTCGTCAACCAGCTTAATAAGCTGAAGCGATATAACAGACAGCGTCAAGAGATTGCATCACTTTATCGTGCGAGCTTAGAACATAGAAAGGATATACACGTTATTGACGCTTCGCCTGAATCCATTTATCTGCGTTTTCCAATTTTGGTCAATACCCCATCGATATATTTGAAACGAGCAAGAAAGCAAGGGATTTTGTTGGGAAATTGGTATCATAATATAATTGACCCAAACGACGTTTCTTTTGAGGCTTTTGGCTATAAAGAAGGTTCTTGTCACAATGCAGAAGATGCAGCCTGTCGTATGATAAACCTTCCAACAAGAATCTCACCAGATGATGCACAGAAAGTACTTTCAGTTCTCGTTTAGAAATACTTTAGTACTACATAGTACTGTAGTACCCGGAAGGTGATGCGAATGTCTTATGGCAGAGAAAAAACTTACTGTTGAGCAACTTGTCGTCGGGCAGATGCAAGCAAACTGTTATCTCGTTACCGATGAGGTTACCAAAGACACACTCATTGTCGATCCAGGAGATGATGGAGAGTATATTATCGAAGCAATTCAAAAGAAACAGTTAAAACCGCAAGCTATAGTTGCTACCCATGGTCACTTCGATCATATTATGTCCGCCTTTGAGCTGCAACACACATACGATGTTCCGTTTCTTATTGGGGACGGAGACGAGTTTCTCTTGTCACAGATGGGAGCATCCGCCAAACATTTTTTAGGTCTTAAGGATGTTGATCCGCCTCCAAAACCCACGAAAACACTTCATAACGGAGAATCAGTCAACGTAGGATCGCACCAATTGTCTGTGCTTACCATACCAGGACATACGCCGGGAAGTATCGCGCTCGTATCGCGCCCTGACAAGTGGATCATCGTGGGAGACGTGCTTTTTGCAGGAGGAGCCATAGGGAGAAGTGACTTTTCTTACTCTGATCCGGATGAGATTGGTAAAAGCGTACAAAAGATCCTTGCCTTCCCCAAAGACTTCACCCTCTATCCAGGCCACGGCGAAAAAACAACTATCAGAAGTTCTCTTATCGATTGTAAACTAGATTAAAAACTGTTACAAAATATCCAGTGACTAAATCTACTAAGGTAGCAATTTTTGAAGGGCGGAAGATCCGCCGGCATTGGGACAAAGAAGCGGAGAAATGGTATTTTTCTGTGGTAGATATGGTACATGCACTTACTGATCAGCCGGATTTTATCAAATCGAGGAAATATTGGAATAAATTGGCGGAGCGTTTGCGAAAAGAAGGAAGTGAAGTGGTGACAAAATGTCACCGTTTGAAAATGCTGGCAGCTGACGGAAAAATGCGCCTAACGGATGTGGCAGATACAGAAACCACTTTTCGGATTATTCAGTCAATTCCCTCACCAAATGCCGAACCATTCAAACTTTGGCTTGCCCGCGTTGGGTATGAACGCATAGAAGAAGCTGAAGATCCGGAAAAAGCTATCAATCGGGCTATGCAAACCTATCTCAAGAAAGGTTATTCACGGGAGTGGATCAATCAGCGGCTCAAAACTATTGAAATACGCAAGGAGTTGACTGACGAGTGGGAAACTCGGGGAGTTAAAGAAGGTAATGAATTTGCCATTCTTACCGATGAGATTACTTTTGCTTGGGCTGGTATGAAAACCCGTGATTACAAAAAGTACAAGAAACTCAATAAAGAAAACCTGCGCGATAACATGACGAATCTAGAGCTGATTCTCAACATGCTTGCTGAAGCGTCAACGACAGAGATCTCCAAAAAAGTTGAACCCAAAAGTTTTGAAGAAAACAAAAATGTCGCAAAGGAAGGCGGTTCGATTGCTGGTGGAGCCAGGCGTAAGCTGGAGAAAAAAACGGGCAGGAAAGTTCTTACAAAGCTAAATGCAAGAGGGCTCAATCTTGTGAAACCACCTCCTCGCATATAATTAAAATGAAAATATCAGTATCAAATAAAATTATCTGTTCGGGATGAGCTCGGTAAAAGCGTACAAAAAATTCTTGCCTTCCCCAAAGACTTCACCCTCTATCCAGGACATGGGGAGCCAACGACGATACTTGATATCAGGAAACTATTCGCGGATAATAATAAGTGAAAAATACTTAGCGTAAAAAAATTATGGCTACAGGGGAAGCAATTGACCAGCCACGTCCGATAGTAATACAAGATACTGTGCGTTTGCCAGGCGATGGTCCATTTGTACATGTGACGGCTGATCGATCGCGGATAGCGAATCTTTTTGGAGAAATAGCAGGAGTATTGGGTAAAAGCGTTCCCTATCACACGGCCTGGTTTGAACGATCGGTAGATTTTAAGTTTGGACAAAGAGAAGAAGAGATGAGTTTCATAGAGCAATTTAAACAAGGTCCACCTAATAATTTGTGCGTTGCAATGCTTCGAAGAGATAGAGATCGATTTTCTGTAATTATTGATGCACAAGCAATTGCTCAATCGATGCCTCAAATATACAAGGGCTATGAGCGATTGGACCGCGATGAACAAATTGCGTTGTTTCGAGGTACACTCGAGAGGTCACTAACTCAGGGTGCCCTTCTTCCTCTTTTGCATGCTGACGAGTATATAAAAGGAAGAGAAGCAACTGCTGCGTTTATACTATCATTAGCTGGATATCAAGCTGTTAATCTTTTTGCAGGTATAGCAGGAGTTTATAAGACTTCTCCAGAAATCGCCATGGTTGCTTCAGCATTGCCAGTTTACACATTATTAAAAGGATTCTTAGGATCGCGTACGTTTGATAAATTAACTACAGAAGCTCGCGCGAATATTAAAAAGCTTGATGGCGTAAAAGTTGGAAATGCGCTTTCATACGCTATTGAAAGTCGGTAATATATATGAAGCTTATTGCGAATTGGTTTCTTAACGCTTTGGCGTTATTTATCGTGTCAAAAATTGTTTCTGGTATTGAGCTTCGCGGGTTTGGAGCAGCGCTCGTTGCCGTTTTAGTCATTGGTCTCGTGAACGCACTTGTGAAGCCTATCCTCCTTATCCTCACATTACCTATTACCATTTTGACCCTCGGACTATTTACCTTTGTCCTTAATGCGCTTATGCTGCTTTTAGCAAGCAACTTAGTTAACGGGTTTCGTGTTGACGGTTTCTGGACGGCGCTTGTAGCATCTATACTTCTTTCGATTGTTTCAACAATTCTTCACGCATTCGTCGGGTAAGTTCATATGGTTTTATCTATTGTACCTATCACCTCTCGGGATATCTATGATGGATTTGTCAATCTTTGGTCTCCGAATGCACTTTTTCAAACGTGGGGCTGGGGAGAGGTATTACAAAGACAGGGGAAGCAGGTTTGGAGATATGGGATCTATGACAACGCAAATCCTCTCGGTGTGTTTCAGATAACGAAGGTAGTCGCGCGGCGTGGAAGTTTTCTTCACGTAAGACACGGACCAGTTCTAGCGAATCAATCAATTGCGCTTTGGAGAGAGGTAGTTACCTTTTTGAAACACTTCGCTTCAAGAGAGCACGTGTGGTTTATCCGGATAAATCCGCTCCTAGATTCGACAAAAGAGAACGATAAATTTCTTGGGTCGCTTGGCTTTATTCCGTCTGCTATTCACGCGATGGATGCGGAGCACTGTTGGGTGCTTGATCTTAATGATTCTGAAGAGCAACTTCTTGCCAATATGCGTAAAACTACTCGCTATGAAATACGGAAAGCGCAAAAAAACGGCATAAAAATTATTACATCCAAAAACGTGTCTGACCTAAAGCATTTCGAGCGGTTATATGAGGCGACAGCCAAACGTCATGGTTTTGTGAAGCATAGTGAGGTGCGGGAAGAATTTGAAATATTTGCAAAAGAAGGCAACGCCGCACTTTTTTTAGCAGATGATCACGGGGAATACATTGCTTCAGCAATAATACTTTTTCAAAGTCGCCAGGCCATTTATCATCACGGAGCGTCCATCGATACAAATACAGGTGCTTCATATCTTATTCAATGGGAAGCCATACGGGAAGCTAAGAAACGAGGATTACCTCTCTATAACTTTTGGGGCATCGCGCCTTCTGATAAACCAGATCATCCTTGGACCGGACACACCTTATTCAAAAAAGGATTTGGTGGGGGAGAAGTAAATTACATTCACGCTCACGATCTACCCATATCACCTCTCTATTTCATTCCGCGAACGATTGAGACAGTACGTAGGATACGAAAGGGATACTAGGGATCTTGGTTGGTTTGTGTTTTTACGGCCTTCCCTTTATACTTGAGTGTACGGATATGAGGGAGACCCTCAGAAAGCACCATATTTCCTTCAAATCAGCTTGCGCCGGTCTCATCTGGTCTATCAAAACACAGCCAAATTTTCGTGTCCACCTGACGCTATCCACTTTGGCTATTGGGTTTGGCGTTTATCTTGGTATTAGTCGGCTTGAGATGATTATCATCGTTTTTACGATAGTATTGGGACTAAGTAGCGAATTGATAAATACGTCAATAGAGTCAATGACTGATCTAGTTACAAAAGAGTGGAGGCAAGAAGCTAAAGTAGCCAAAGATGTTGCAGCTGGGATGATGCTTTTGACTGCTATAGGCGCCACATTGGTTGCGGCAATCATATTTTTTCCCTATCTCTTTGCCTATCTTTTGAAGTAAATCACAACAATTATGGAACTACTCTTAGGCATTCTTCTATTTTCTTGGTTTTTGCATAGTATTTTATATATTCCTTTTATTAAACTCCTCTATACGTGGAAATTCCAAAGATTAAAACAAGTAACGAAAGATGTATTTAACAAACGTACGCCAATATTTGACCGCTTCCATCAAAAAAAGGCAGGGACGCCAGTCGGTGGTGGGCTTCTTATTATCGGTTTGACGACTATTCTATTTCCATTAATTTTACTGTTAATGCATTATTTTTGGGTGCCGATAACAAGCGTGTATCCGCTCAAAAGCGAAGTGAAAATTCTTCTTTTTACATTTGTATCATTTGGCATCTTGGGACTGTTTGATGATATAAAAAAGACGTTCGTGTGGCTAAAAACTGATTTTATCGGACTTCGTCTCCGACACAAATTAATCCTTGAGATAATTCTTGCTACAGTCATTAGTTTCTGGCTTGTCCATGATTTACGCATTGGTATCTTTTATCTTCCTTTTTTTGGTGTTATTCACCTGGGATGGTGGTTTGTCCCTTTTGCTGTTTTTATTATTATTGCTTTTGCCAATGCTTTTAACATAACAGATGGACTGGATGGTTTGTCTTCCGGAGTACTTATGATTGCGCTTACTGCTTTTTGGTTTTTATCAGCATCTATTCTTGATACACCATTGTCGCTATTTATAGCTCTTTGGATTGGAGGGCTTTTGGCGTTTCTCTACTTTAATGTGTATCCGGCGCGTATAATGCTTGGTGATGTTGGTGCGCTTTCCTTTGGTGCGACCCTTGCTGTCGTTGGACTCATTTTAGGGAAAGCACCTGCCCTGGTTGTCATAGGATTTATTTTTGTCATTGAAGTAACATCATCTCTTCTGCAGCTTCTTGCAAAAAAGTATCTCCATCGAAAGTTATTTTCTGCAGCACCTTTTCACTTATGGCTTCAATACAACGGATGGGAGGAACCAAAAATCGTCATGCGATTTTGGGTGATTGCGATTGTCCTTGCTATATTTGGATTGTGGCTTGCACTTCTGACGAAAACACCAGGGATTTAACCGATTAAGCATTATGAATACTTTTCCCATAGGCATTATCGATTCTGGATTAGGTGGGCTTTCTATTTGGAAGGAAATAGTTTATCAACTTCCTAATGAATCCATAGTGTATATTGGTGATCATCGTAATCTTCCATATAGTAACAAAAAAATATCCCAAATACGAAAATACGTAGAAAAACTCATCCATTATCTCATCCTTCATGATGTCAAACTTATTGTTATTGCTTGTAATACAGCTACTGTAGCGGGTATTGAGTGGTATAGAAAAAAGTTCCCGTCAGTTCCAATCATCGGTGTCGTTCCGGTCGTCAAAACAGCTTCGGAGATAAGCAAGTCGAAAAGGTTTATGGTGTTATCGACATCTTTTACTGCACGAAGTACGTACCAAAAAAAGTTAATACAAACATATGCTGCCGATTGTAAAGTTTATTCTATGGGTATAGGTAATTTAGTTTCCGCTATTGAAAGCGGGGATAGTGGAAGTCTAAAGATCCGGAAACTACTTGAAAAAAAAATACTACCGGTTCTGCATAAAGGTATCGACGTCATAGTGCTTGGCTGTACACATTTTCCGTTTGTTGTACAAAGTATCCGTGATATAGTGGGAGAAGATATTGTAATCGTTGATTCGGGAAGCGCAGTTGCTCGACATGTGAAACGTATTTTACATAGCCGAAACGAACTATCGTTTGTCGATAATCCTTCGAATAATTTTTTTACGACTGGAGATAAAGATTTGGTTAGCAGGGTAGCAACGATATTATTACAAAAGAATATTATTTTTACCCATGTCACCCTTTGATTTTAAAGGAAAGAAAGTTATCGTATTAGGTTTATCGGTCGAAGGACTAGATAGTGTCAATTTTTTGACACGTCATGGGGCTCTCGTGACATGCGCAGATAGGCGTACGAAGCAAGAACTTGGAAATACGTATGAAATACTAAAAAGAAAAAAAGTTACATTTCAACTCGGTGGTACCTATCTTTCTAAATTAGAAGGGTATGACATATATGTGAAAACTCCAGGGATGTCTCCGCGACTTCCGCAGATAGTAGAGATAATAAAAAAAGGCAAAGAAATTACCAGTCTTACAAAATTATTTTTTGATTTATGTAAAGCATCTATAATCGGTGTGACTGGGACAAAAGGAAAAGGGACAACAAGTACATTAATTTCGCTCATGCTGAAACAAAGTGGAAAAAATATCTATATAGGAGGAAATGTAGGAATTCCATTATTGTCGCAAGTTGATACGATAACTCCTCATGATTTTGTCGTCCTTGAGTTATCTTCATTTCAACTTGAGGATCTTACAAAAAGTCCTCATGTCGCAGTTGTTTTAAAAATAACTCAGGATCATTTAGCTAATTTTGATCCGCTTGCTACAAATATGCATGAAAGTAGACAATCGTATATCGAAGCAAAAAAATCGATAGTTCGTTTTCAAAAACCCAGCGATTATGCGATAGTAAATGCAGATGATGAAACAAGTGCCTCTTTTGCATCACATACAAAAGCGCAAATTCTTCGTTTTAGTAGAAAACGAGATACCGTTGATGCGTATGTAATAAATCATACGGTGTATCTAAAGACAAGAGAAAATATAATTCGTATTTGCGATTCTTCTGAGGTAAAAATACGCGGTGAACATAATTTAGAAAACATTGCTGCAAGTGCGCTTACTGCATATACCTTAGGTTGCAGTATTGAGGCTATACAAAAAGTTGCACTATCTTTTGAAGGACTGGAACATAGATTACAACTCGTGGGGATAGCAGGAGGAGTCAAATACTACAATGATTCGTTTTCAACAGTACCTGATACAACTATCGCTGCGATAGAATCGTTTCATGAGCCAATTATTCTTATCGCTGGCGGATCTGAAAAGGGATCAGATTTTACTCAGATGGGAGAAGTCATTACCAGAAGAAAAGTTAAAGTACTCATTTCAATCGGAACTATGTCTGACCGTATTGTACATGCGGTAAAGCATGCCGGTTTTAAAGGAAAATTAGTCACAGGTTTATCTTCAATGCACGAGATCGTTTCTGCCGCTTGTTTAGAAAGTCAATCTGGAGATATTGTTTTACTCTCTCCAGCCTGTGCTTCTTTTGATATGTTTACAAATTATAAAGAACGCGGGAAAAAATTTATCTATGAAGTATCTCTTCTCCAAAATTAAGAAACTATTTACAAAAAAAGAAATACAACGAAGCCCAAAAGCAAAATATCATCGCGCTGATACTTTTTTGGTTCTTATCATTTTGACCCTTGCGGGAGTTGGCATTCTCATGGTCTATAACGCGTCTGTTTCCATTGCAATACGCGATTTTTCCGATCAATACTACTTTGTCCGCGAGCAGGTGAAGTGGCTGGGTATCGGTATTGTATCGCTTATCCTATTTTCCTCTATTGATTATCACCGATGGTACAAGCTTGCACTTCCATTGCTTTTGGTTACAGTGTTTCTCTTGGTGGCTGTTTTCGTACCAGGGTTTGGCGTGCGCGCACTTGGCGCGAATCGGTGGCTCAATTTTGGATTTTTTATCGTACAACCAGCAGAAATTGCAAAGCTTGCCCTTGTAATATATCTCTCTGCTTGGTTTTCATTAAAGGAAAAGGGAAGGCTTGGAGCATTTTTGATTCTCCTTGGTATGGTTGTTGGTCTTGTTATCATAGAACCGGATCTCGGGACAGCAGTCATAATTCTTTCAATTGCAATCTTACTTTATTTTTTATCTGGAGCCCCCTTATGGCAATTTATTATATTGATTCCGCTTTTTCTTTTTGGTATCGGGGGACTGGCTGTGTCTGCTCCCTATCGGTTTAAACGACTAACAACATTTTTTGATCCTGAAAGCGATCCTCTTGGTGCTTCCTATCAGATACGGCAAATTCTTCTGGCGTTTGGATCTGGTGGTTGGTTTGGCGTGGGGATAGGAAAGTCACGCCAAAAATATGAATATTTACCAGAAGCTAATACTGATTCTATATTTGCTATCATTGGTGAAGAGTTGGGTTTTATTGGAGCAGCTATAATAATTGCGTTATTTCTTCTTCTCGTCTGGCGTGGATTTCGTATCGCCAAGCACGCGCCAGATAATTTTGGCAAGTATCTGGCCCTGGGTATATCTTCTTGGGTTGGCATACAGACAATTATAAATCTTTCTTCGATGGTAGCCTTAGTTCCGCTCACTGGTGTTCCACTTCCCTTGGTATCGTATGGTGGATCGAGTTTAATAGTACTTCTTAGCGGACTTGGTATACTTCTCAATATTAGTAAACACTAATATGAATTTTGAAGAAAAAATCAATAAAAAAATAATTATTACTGGAGGCCACGTTACTCCTGCTTTGGCGGTAATAGAAGAAATAGAACATAGATATCCATATTGGAGTATAGTTTTTATAGGTCGGAGGCATGCAATAGAAGGATCTGATACTGTATCAGAAGAGTATAGATTAATACATGAAAGAAAAATTACATTTTTATCGTTATTTACAGGAAGACTGCAGAGATCTTTTACACTCTATACAATAGTAAGTTTACTCAAAATACCATTTGGAATACTGCAGGCTCTCTATTTTGTTTTGACCATAAAACCGGCTGTGATCATATCATTTGGAGGCTATATTGCCCTTCCCGTGGTACTTGCCGGGTGGTTTTGTGGTGTTCGTATCCTCACCCATGAACAAACGTTAAACCCGGGCCTTGCCAATCGTATTATCGCGTTTTTTGCGTCGACTATATGTGTGAGCTACGAGGAGGTAAGAAAGTATTTTCCAGATACGAAGACGATTGTTACCGGATTACCTATACGAAAATCATTGTTTCAAACAGTAAAAAAATCTCCGTTCTCATTTGGATTACCATTGTTTCCAATGCTTTATATAACCGGAGGCAGTACCGGTGCGATGTCACTTAATGAGTTAATCTATCCGATTGTTGCAACATTAAGTCGTTCTTTTGTGATAATTCATCAAGTTGGACGATTATCATTTGAGCGCGCTAGCCTTATAAAGAAATCGCTACCGCTTAAACAACAGTCTCGATATGTAGTAACATCCTATTTAGATGAAAGTGAACACGCGTGGGCTCTCCAGCATGCAACGCTTGTCATCGGGCGATCTGGAGCAAATACTACAGGAGAATTAGCAAGTATCGGAGCAGTTAGTATACTCATTCCGCTTCCATGGTCGGGAGGCCATGAGCAGACAAAAAACGCACAATATGTAGCTCAAAACGGAGGCGCTTTGGTTTTAAATCAACAGGATATATCTTCAAAAGAGCTTGTCATAACGATACATACTCTATTGAGTGACTATGCTAGGTATAAAAACAAAGCGAAAAATTTTTCAAAGCACTATAACCGTGATGGAGCCACGAGAATTGTTGATGCGCTTGTAACGATTCTATGATATGCGCACTATTCAGATACGATATATTGGGAGACGGATTTTCTATTTGACCTTAGTAGGTTTATTTTGTTTAACTGTCTATTTTATTCTTGTCAATGTATTTACCATTACCTCTATTCAGGTGCAAGGTGATGGCGTGCAAGTTCTCGTAAATCAAGATAAACTTCCAAAAAATATACTCTTTTTTCCAATAGATGTCATAACGAAACAAATTCTCATAGATAATCCTTTAATAGAATCTTTGTCGATACAAAAAAAATATCCCCATACATTGCTATTGCATATCCGGGTACGAACTGGTATAGCATATGTGAAAACTGGAACTATGTCAGCGCTTGTTGATGCAACTGGAGTTATCATCAATTTTTCTCTTCCTACAGAAAATATACCTGTTATAGAGCGCGACATTCAATTAGGAAATATCGGTTCTCATATCACAGATGAATATATCTTATCAACAGTGTCTTTTCTTAAGAAGGTACAATCATTTGTTAAAATTCGAAAATTAACAATCGAAGATGAAGCTTTCATACGTGCTACCTATGATAAAACAGATATATTATTTGTTCAAAAAACTGACAGCAGTAAACTCGCTAGCACTTTACAAACGCTTCTATCCGGGTTTAGAATAAAAGGAAACATGCCCTCGACAATTGATCTTCGATTTGATAAACCAATTGTCACATATTAACAATGGCTCGTGATCACGTTATTTCAAGTATAGATATTGGAACTTCTAAAATTACGACACTCCTTGCAACAATAAATGAGGATGGTGAGGCTCATGTGATCGGAGTATCGACAGTGCCAAGCCGAGGACTTCGTAAAGGACAAGTTGTCAATATTGAAGAGGCAACGAGTGCAATTTCGCAATCAGTCGAAAGTGCTGAGCGCATGGCTGGTTCTTCTGTTTCAAAAGCATTTGTATCTGTCGGAGGAAATCATATTGCTTCTATAAATTCTCACGGTGTAGTAGCAGTTGCAGAACCGGAGAAAGAAATTACTCAAAGCGATGTTAAACGTGTGATAGATGCAGCAAAGGCTGTGTCTTTGCCACAGTCTCGAGAAATACTTCATATATTACCTCGGGGATATATTGTCGATGGCCAAGAAGGAGTAGTTGATCCTATAGGGATGAGCGGCGTACGACTGGAAGTTGACACACACTTAGTGACCGGTGGAGCAACTGCAGTAAGAAATTTAGAAAAGTGTGTTGAAGAAATAGGGGTTGAAGTGAATGGAATTGTATTTGGTGGTCTAGCATCATCGTATGCAACGTTGACTGATACGGAAAAAGAATTAGGAGTTGTATTAATTGATATTGGTGGAGGTACGACTGATGTGGCGATTTTTGTAGAAGGTGCTCTTTCGTACTCTTCGGTTATCCCAATAGGTGCTATAAATATTTCTAAAGATCTAGCAGCAGGACTTCGTGTTTCTCTTGAGAGTGCTGAAAAAATAAAGCTCATGCTATCTGATATACCAAAAACTCCAATACTAATGACTGCTGATAAAATGCTATCAAAAGCAAAAAAAGATGGAGAAGGCGACGAGATCGATGTTAGTGGTCTTGGACTTCCTGAAGAAATGCGATTTTTATCTCGAAAAACGTTAGTAGAGGGAATTATTAAGCCTAGGCTTAACGAAATATTTACAATGGTGGGACTTGAGATAAAACGAAGCGGCTTTGGTGGCCTGATGCCATCAGGCGTTGTGATTACTGGTGGTGGTTCTATGACGGTTGGAGCGACAGAATCGGCAAGAAGGAATCTTGCCATGTCTGTCCATATCGGTACTCCCTTCCATATCACAGGTTTAATCGATGAAATTATGACACCAGCATATGCGACAAGTGTCGGATTACTTTTGTATGCTAGTCAAAGTAAGAAAGTTGATACTGAGGGGAGATTTGGTGGCCTTGGAAAAATGTCTTCTCGTCTTCCAGTAAAAGGAATTGTTGGAAAAGTTATCGATCTCGTAAAATCTTTCCTGCCTTAATTTCTATACGTCTCATAAGACCTATAGATCCTTATATGCTTATAAAGCCTGAAATTGCCCGTTTTGCAAAGATAAAAGTAATTGGTATCGGTGGTGGTGGTTGTAATGCAATAAATTCTATGATGAGTGTAAATCAGATAAATGGTGTTGATTTTTTGGGTGTCAACACAGATGCACAGGCATTGCTTCTTTGCCAAGCTCAGATGAAGATACAAATAGGAGAAAATCTTACAAGAGGACTTGGTGCAGGTGGTAATCCAGATATCGGTCGACAGGCAGCTGAAGAATCGAAAGAAAAATTAAAGGAATACCTGCATGATACGGACATGGTATTTTTAACCTGCGGAGAAGGAGGCGGTACTGGAACAGGGTCAACGCCTATTATTGCAGATTTAGCAAAGGAGTTAGGCGCGCTTACTGTTGCTGTCGTCACAAAGCCTTTTCATTTTGAAGGAACGAGACGAATGGTAACTGCTGAGGAAGGAATAATGAATTTGAAAGATAAAGTCGACACCCTCATTGTTATCCCAAATCAACGATTACTTGATGTTATAGATAAAAAAATGACACTTCTGGATGCTTTTCGCGTGACTGATTCGGTATTAGGTCAGGGAGTGCAAGGGATTTCTGATCTTATAACTATGCCGGGGCTTATAAATGTAGATTTTGCCGATGTTCGAACTATTATGACAAGTGCCGGATCATCGCTTATGGGAATTGGTACCGGTGTAGGAGAAAATCGAGCATCAACAGCAGCGCGTACAGCTATTGCATCACCACTTCTTGAGTTATCTATCGAGGGAGCAAAAGGAGTACTGTTTAATATTACCGGTGGCCCGGATTTAACAATGTCAGAAGTAGACGAAGCAGCCAAGCAAATCGCAGCTGCTGTTGATCCTGATGCAAACATTATATTTGGAGCCACGATAGATGAACATCTCGTCGATCAAGTAAAAATTACCGTCATTGCGACAGGTTTTGATGAAACGAAAAGAAGACTTAAAGAATTATCAGGTAGGACTATGGAGCATGGTGGGAGATTCCAGTCACAACAATCACAACAATTTTTCACGAAACCAGTTGTAAGCGCTCAGTCTACCGGCATTCAACCTCAACCACAAACGACACCAGCAGCGTTTGCAGATGATATTCCACCAGAAGAAGATGAATTTGACATCCCCGCATTCCTTCGTCAAAGAAGTTGACCCATCAGTTAGTTAATCACCCTCTAGCGAATCACCCTCCGGGTGAGATACGTTCGCACCTAATCTTCAGGCTTCATCAAAGCTCAGATGTTTGATTTTTTCAAGCTTACGAGCGTAATCAACTTGATCTAGTACAAACTTCTCATATGCTTTCCCTGACGGAAACGTACTTCGCAGGAACGAGGTATCACAAATGCCGGTTTCCTTTATGCCAATATATTCTTGGAAAGACGACCACGGATAATCCTGAAGATTTTGTTCCTGTGCTAGGTAATTTGTCGTAGGGTTGAGGTGAATATACCGTGTAAGATGAAGAAGTTGCTCTTCAGTTTCTATCCAGACTGCTTTAAATGTCCCCTGTAGCAATGGACCTACTCGCTGGCGTTTGGCATTGAAGTACTTGGTGTAACCATTGGTAGCATTGGATACAAATCGAGATATTCCTTTATCAATGCGTTGTCGGAGAAGCAAATGAAAGTGATTTGGCATAAAACAGTAGGAAATAATATGTACGTCAAAGAGAGCTTTGTCGAGAAGTTTCTGCCAGACGAAAGACTGAGCATCGTTTGGAAGTTTGGCAAATTCTGAAAAGCGCATTGGGACTGATGCAAAACGGTAATATGATAGAAGATTCAGGAATCGTTGGTATTCCCGTGTGGAGGTAAAGATGGGTCGACGTTCAACACCTCTGTTGTATACGTGATAGATTTCACCCGTAGCTAACACTATTGCCCGGTTGGTTGCCATTAGTATTACACTACAGAACAAGTTAGTACAAATCAAGGAGGAAAGAACTTGTGCGAAGCTAAATCACCCGGAGGGTGAATAGATCATGTTAAGCCGTGAGTTCATCAATGCTCATCCAAACAGAACTGCCCGCAGGATCTTGGTAAATGGCGGACACCGGATCAGCATACGAAGGACATGGGTATGTTCCTGCAGCTTCGTGGAGAGCCAAGTGTTCCTGGACTTGTGACGCAGCCATTGTGCTTACAGTAGCAGCAGAGCCATCAGTAATTGCTTTTGCTTCCGGAAGGTCTTCCTTGTTTCCAGTCCAAGCTTCTGCTGGATCTAAGCACGTGTGGACATGTGTGCCAAATCTTCCAGTAAACTTTAGTTCTGTTGCTTCAGCTGGAACCCGACGATTATCTTCATTTGGCATAAAGTTCTAGAATACTATCATAAATTTCGACTTTGTCAAAATTACAATGTGCATAAAACCAATGTTTTTAGTATCATGTACATATAATGTCGTTTCAGCCGGTATCATCCCAGGTGAATTTTCCCGAACTTGAAGAACGGGTGCTCAAATACTGGAAAGACAATAAGATTTTTGAAAAGTCGATTGAGTCGCGGCCTGCCGATAAAACATGGACGTTTCTTGACGGCCCGCCATTTATCACCGGACTTCCTCACTATGGAAGTTTGCTTTCAAGTATTCCTAAAGATTTGTTCCCGAGATTTTGGACCATGAAAGGATATCGTGTGCGCCGCGTATGGGGATGGGATTGTCATGGACTTCCTGCAGAAAATAAAGTTGAGACAAAGTTACACATTAAAAGAAAAAAAGATATCGAGGAAAAAATTGGTATCAAGAAGTTTATAGACGAGTGCAAACTCTACGTCAAAGATGTTTCCGGCGAGTGGGAATGGTATGTGGACCACATAGCACGCTGGGTCGACTTCACAAACGCGTATAAAACTATGGATATTTCGTATATGGAGACGGTCATGTGGGTATTTAAGCAAATGTATGAAAAGGGACATATATATAAGGGGCTTCGTGTGTCCCTTTATTGTCCGCATTGCGTAACGCCTATATCAAACTTTGAGGTTGCAATGGATCCTGATAACTACAAATCCATCAGTGAGCCCACTGCAGTTTTTATGTACCAACTCGAAGAATCTAAGGACACGTACTTTCTTGCTTGGTCAACGACGCCCTGGAATAAGATTGCTACACCAGCTTTAGCGGTCAATCCCAAACTCGATTACGTTAAAGTAAATCAAGGAGATAAGAATTATATTCTAGCGAATGCTACGATCAAGATGCTAAAGGGTGAGTATAAAGTCGTAGATAAATTTAAGGGTAAAGACTTAGTCGGGAAAAAATTTGTGCCTCACTATGATTACTACACTATTGAAAAAGGAAAAAAAGCATTTGTCGTGGTGCCCGGAGATTTTGTAACTTCTGATGAAGGGACCGGAATAGTAACCATTGCGGCCTACGGGCAAGAGGATCTGGCGGTCATGCAAAAAGAAAACATTCATATAGAAATGCATGTGGACGATGAAGGCATGATGAAGCCAAATGTTCCCAAGTGGGGTGGTAAGTATTATCTCGACGTTGATGAGCTTGTGATTGAGGATCTCCAAAAACGTGGACTCATCTATCGAGTAGATTCCTATACACATACCGTACCGACCTGTTGGCGATGTCATACACGGCTTATCTACGCTCCGCAGGATGCATGGTACGTAAATATTCAAAATCTAAAAGATAAATTAAAACAAACAAATGAAGCGGTCAATTGGTTCCCTGATCATTTTAAATATGGCCGATACCTAAAGAGTTTGGAGCATGCACCCGATTGGTGTATTTCCCGTAGCCGTTATTGGGGTAGCCCGGTTCCAGTATGGGAATGCGAATCTTGTGGAGAGTGTTTTGTGCCGGCATCTATTGCAGAACTTGAAAAAGAATCTGGACAAAAGATTACTGATCTTCATAAGCCAGTTATCGATGAAGTCGTCGTGAAGTGTAAAAAATGCGGAAAAACTTCTCATCGTGTGCCGGAGGTACTCGATAGCTGGATAGAGGCAGGCAGTGCATCGTTTGCAGAGCGTCATTTTCCTTTTGATCCTTCGACAGGCTCAGGACAGGAAAGCCTAAAAAAATTCTTCCCGCCGGATTTTATCGTCGAGTATACCGGACAGATACGAGCCTGGTTTTATGTGCTCCATGTTATTGCAACAGCTCTGTATGACATACCCGCGTTTAAAAATGTTGTAGTGACTGGAGTGATTTTAGGTACAGATGGCAGGAAGATGAGTAAAAATTATGGTAATTATCCAGATCCTAAAGAACTCCTGAAAAAATATGGCGGTGATGCTTTGCGGATGTATCTCATGGGTTCTCCAGTCATGCATGGCGAGGATATCCGTATATCTGAGGAAGAATATCGTAATCAAATTCGCGGTACTTTGCTCATTCTCTGGAATGTCTATAATTTTTTTGTAACATACGCCAATGCAGACAAGTTTAAAGTTCAAAGTTCAAAGTTCAAAAGTGAAAACGTATTGGATAATTGGATTTTATCGCTTTTACAAAGACTTATTGCCGATGTTACCGGTGCACTTGAGGCGTACGACAGTGTGAAGGCGATAGAGTGTATAAAAGGATTTGTTGATGATCTTTCGACATGGTATATAAGACGTAGCCGCGATAGGGTAGGTCCGACAATAGAACATGGGGTCGATAAAGACGCATTCTACCAAACGACGTATTCAGTGCTTACAACCCTAGCTAAGCTTATGGCACCTATTGCGCCGTTTATTTCTGAAGAAATCTATAGAAATCTTACTGGGCAGGAGTCTATCCATTTAAGTGATTGGCCACAAGAGAATGGAGATTCTAACGAAGAAAGATATGAGCTTAAAGAAAAAATGAATCACGTGAGGAAAATGTGTGAAATGGGGCATGCACAAAGGAAGTTTGCAAAAATAAAAGTACGACAACCATTGAGAAAGTTCAAAGTTCAAAGTTCAAAGTTCAAAGTCGAAGAAGAATTACTCCAGCTTATTCGAGATGAGCTAAACGTTCGTGAGGTTGAAGTACATCAAGGAGAAGGTGAACTAGCGGGGACGCTTGATACGGTCATTTCAAAAGAGTTAGCACAAGAAGGAGAAGCACGAGAATTGATTCGTTCGATTCAGATATTACGAAAAGAACAAGGATGCTTCATTGATGCATTTGCAGAAATTATTGTACCAAAATCATATGAGAATCTTCCAGAAGACTTGCTTTTAAAAGTTCAAAAAGAGACACTCACTACTATAACATGGGGAGACTCACTCACGCTTTTGCCAGTATTACCAAAATAAATGTCGATTGGGTTGGTATCGCCATCATCCTTTGTTTGGGGATTTTTGGAGTATTTCTCATTTTAACGATTAATCCTGCCCTTGCAATGCAGCAGGGCGTATTTCTCCTTTTTGGCTTAATTCTTGCAGCACTTGTATCCCTTCTTCATCCAGCGATATTGTGGTGGTTTGCTCCAATAGGATATATCATTTCGCTATTGTTATTGCTTTCTGCCTATATCGGGCCAAGTATTCGTGGTGCGACACGATGGATAGTTGTTTTTGGGATACAACTCCAACCGTCTGAGTTTGTAAAACCGCTTCTCCTCTTGTTTTTTACCTGGATTATTACAAAATATCCGCCGAGAATTCTAAAATACATACCGCTTCACGTAGGGGTATTTTTAGTACCTTTCCTATTGGTTGCCAAACAACCAGATTTAGGAAGTAGTGTCATCTATGCAAGTTTTTGGGTCGCAATGATGCTTGCTGGAGGACTTCCATTGGCTATAGTATTCTTTAGTATTCTCGGCGTAGGGATACTTATGCCAGGTATATGGCATATTCTTGCTCCATATCAAAAGGATCGAATTTTTACTTTTATCAATCCAGCTCTTGACCCAAAAGGAGCAAGTTACAACGCGATTCAATCGATGATAGCCGTGGGAAGCGGGCAATTATTTGGTCGAGGTTTGGGTCGGGGGACGCAGAGTCAATTACGATTTCTTCCCGAACATCATACAGATTTTATTTTTGCAACCCTTGTAGAAGAACTTGGTTTTGTCGGTGGGCTCTTTTTGCTTATCGGATATGCGGTTCTTTTTTGGCGGATCATCGGGCCGCTTATACAAGGAAAAATAATAGAAGTAATACCGTTTGTGTTTACTGTTGGACTTTTTTCTATGCTACTTTCACAAATGTTTATCAATATCGGTATGAATATGGGAATTCTTCCGATTACCGGCATAACGCTTCCTCTTATATCCTATGGCGGAAGTTCGCTTCTGTCTATCGGAGTATCATTTGGTCTTTTATGGGCAATGCACGGAGAGCAATCAGCAGATCGGCCCGTTGCGTAGCTACGAAATAATTGATACAATCAGAATCATATGTTTGCAATTATTGAAATAAGCGGAAAACAGTATACGGTAGAAAATGGCGATACGTTTGATGTTGATAAAATACAAGGCAATGTCGGTGATCCGGTAGCTATGGATTCCGTCCTACTTATAAAAGATTCCAAAACGACGCATGTTGGCACCCCAATAGTCAAGGGAGCCAAAGTCACAGCGAAAATTCTTGCACAAAAAAAGGGCGAAAAAATCGATGTTCGCCGTTTTAAGAGTAAAGTAAGGGAACGTCGTCACATAGGATTTCGACCACAGTTGACTACTCTTCAAATAACAGCTATTACAATGGCATGAGCCAATTTTTGTTCGTCTTAGGTCGGACCCCTGAACTGGCATATCTTGAGCTTTGTTCTTATATCCCTGAAGCAACGCGTATATCTCCTCATTTGTCTCTTGTTGAAAGTAGTGACAAATCCCGACTTCTTTCTATTTTCCAAAAACTTGGAGGCTCAATAAAAGTTGCGCAAGTTTTAGGCCGTGAACATGATTTGCTAGCGGAACGATTAGCTTTATATCTTATAGATGACTTTACACAAAAACTTACATTTGGGATAAGTAGTTATGATAAAACATTTTCACGAGTAGAGACGCTACTTTACGAAATAAAAAAGATATTAGAAACCAAAGGAATTGCAGCTAGATTTATTACGCCAAAAGCAGCAGATGTACTCTCGAGTGTCGTTGTGACGGAGCAACATATAACTGAACTATTGGTAGGAAAGGAAAAGGATACATTTATTATAGCTAAAACTATCGATACCCAAAGGTATTCGGAGTGGAATTCTCGTGACTATGATAGACCATGTGCAGATCCTCAAGCAGGTATGCTTCCTCCAAAAGTTGCCCGGATGATTGTAAATATTGCAAATTCTTCACCTGGAAGGAGTCCTTCGGCCACCTTCCAGGTGGGCTTTGACTCCTGGAAGGTGGAGAGGGTTTTGCTTGATCCGTTTTGCGGTATGGGGACAATCTTAGCTGAGGCATTGCTGTCCGGGTGGCATGTTCTGGGTTCTGACCAGTCTGACGAGGCGGTATCTAAAGCGAAAAAGAACCTGGAATGGCTTACATCAAAGTATCAAGCTATCGATACAACATCCTATACGCTTTTTACATCTGATGCGACCCATGTGTCAGAGCACGTACAGCGAGAATCTGTTGATGCAATCGTAACAGAGCCATTTATGGGTAGCACTCGTTTTGGCGGGAACCTGCATCGCCGGCAGGCGGGTGACCATCCGTCAGCTGGCGGACCAAGGTCCAATGACCAAATACACAACATAAAAAATACTATAAAAGGTTTGGAGAAACTTTATATAGGATGTTTGAAGGATTGGCATGGAGTACTAAGACCCCGAGGTATTGTCATAATATCTTTTCCTGAATTTGTAGCGGGGGGAAGAGAATTTTTCGTGAAAAAAGTTATTGACATGTGTGAAAACCTTGGGTATACTGTGGAACAAGGTCCTATAGAATATAGTCGACCACAGGCAGTAGTGAGAAGAAAATTTTATATTCTCCGTAAAATCTAACTATGGCACACGTAAAAGCAGGTGGAGTAGCAAAAGGCAATAAAGATTCTGTATCCAAGCGCTTGGGTGTAAAAATTTATGGTGGGCAGCGGGCAAAAGCCGGAAGTATCCTTATCCGTCAAAAAGGAACGCGAGTGCACCCAGGTCGCGGAGTAATGATCGGAAAAGACTTTACGCTTTTTGCAACGACGGATGGTCTTGTATCTTTTAGCACAAAACTTGGTAAACAAGTTGTTTCTATACTGCCCGCATAAAACATGGCTGATACCCAGCAAGTACTTCATCTCGAAATCGATTTAGTCGAACCTAACCCGCTTCAACCTCGTGGTCTTATCGCTCCAGATAGTTTACGAGATCTCGTTAACTCCATACAGGAACATGGCATCATCGAACCGCTTGTTGTGGCTAAAACACCAGCAGGATATCAGATTATCGCAGGTGAAAGAAGATGGAGAGCGTCTAAGCTTGCTGGACTTTCAACGGTTCCTGTCATCGTAAAAGAAACAACCGCCAGGGGAATGCTAGAGATGGCAATTGTTGAAAACGTACAGCGAGAAGATCTTAATCCCATAGAACGCGCGCAGGCATTTCAACGGTTGATAGAAGAATTTGGTTTGCAATTATCTGAAATAGCTAAAAGAATCGGAAAAAGTGAGTCGTATGTAAGTAACACGATGCGGCTTCTCGCTCTCCCTGATGCGATAAAAGACGGACTTATATCAGGAGCCATAACAGAAGGTCATGCGCGTGCAATTGCTGGGCTTGGTGAGACTAAGCTTATGGTTGATGCATATAAAACAATTTTGTCAGAAAGCGCTTCAGTTCGAAGGGCTGAAGATCTCGCGCGCAGACTAAAGGCTCAATATGATAAAAAACCAGTTGGGCGCGTCGAACGAATTCATAGCGATGAACTCGACGGGATGGCGAAAGATATGGCGCAAGCGGTGAATGGATTAGTAAAAATAACCCAGTCAAAAGTAGAAGCACGATTGGTATTTGTCATTCGGGGAAGTTTAGAAACTACGAGTAAAACCCTCAAAGTGATCCACGAGCACCTCGGGAAATAAGTATTTTTCTAGCGAATATCGTAGGATGGATGTGGGATAAAGCCAAATTGCGAAAAAGGGAAGTAACGTAAAAATGCTTGACCGATAATATCTTCTTTAGCTATTGGTCCAAATTCTCTTGAATCTGAACTATGTGGTCTGTTATCTCCTGCCACAAAGTAAAGACCGTCAGGTACAATAATATCTTGGCCTTCCTGTAGATAGGATCCTCCAAATATCGTTACATCTGGTGCAAGGTAAGGTTCCTCTACTGGTTGATCATTCACATAGAGTTTGTTGTTTTTTAATCCTACCGTATCTCCGGGAAGTCCTATGACCCGTTTGATATAATCAACCTCTTTATTTCTTGGTGATTTAAATATGACGACGTCACCCCGAACAGGTTCTTTCATTTTATAGACAACTTTATTTGTGAGAATGTATTCACCATTACGAAAGTTTGGCTCCATGGAAGCGCCGTTTATTTCCTGCGGCGACATGATAAAAAGGTAGATCATGACCATGATAGCCAAAACGACCACAATGCCTTGAAGAAAATCAAATATTGCTGCTATAGCACGTTTTATAAAATCCATACCAAGTACCTACGAGTAAGTGTAGGTGATATAATACAAAGCGTCAAGACATGACTCCATGGGCTCATAGCTCAGTTGGCTAGAGCGTTGCATTGACATTGCAAAGGTCTCAGGTTCAAGTCCTGATGGGCCCACCAAAAAAAGGCTATTGAAGAATATTTTCTTGTGGATTTTGAGGATCAATGACTATGTTTGAGAATTTTGGGAGAAATCCTTTGTGTTTGTATTCTTTCCAAAGCGTTCGTCCGTCTTCTAAAAATTGAGCGACAATTATCGTTGTATCTAAGCTTTTTGGAATCAAACGGAGTTTATATTTCCCTTTTTTGGGATTGGTCACAACAATGAGGCCATGGGATAGCGAATTTGTTTTTCCCGTTGTATCAGAAAGCCATGCAAATGTTTTCGGGATTATGATGACGAGTGCTGATGTGGGTTCACTTGGTGATTGTTCTTGTAGGGACATGGGACTGACAGGACTACCTAAGAAAGTAAGTATTGCGTTGATTCCTTGGGGAGATGTGACGAGTCCAATGTGTGACTGTGTAAGGGGCTCTAGTGTGAAGCCTGGTATAGACGCACTAGCAACCGTGACTGTATCGTCGCCAAGATTGGTAAATTCTTTTTTTGTCGGATTTCCATCAAGCCACATCCCTTTTGCGATCTCTTTTGTTGTAGGGGGTCGTACGATGATACCAGAGAGTGTTTTTTCTCCGCTGCCGACGAGTGCTGCAACGGATACACCGAAAAATGGGGTTTCAAACGACCTCTCATGATTCCAGGTATTTATTGCATGCATAGAATTGACTGGGATAATGGTTTGCGTATCTTTATTTTTCAAATAATCTGTTGTGGGAAGTAAATCAGAAACTGACGGAAAGAATTGCCTTACTGCATCTTTATCTGACAGATTATATTTAGCTGCGCATATTTTCATCCCGATCGTCAAACCGATACGAAATGGTAGGTTTTTGTTCCAAATTTCTCCACCTGACCAAGCTGAGTAGACAGGTGGAGTACCTTTATGTGGTGAACCAACGGTGATCATACGATCGAGTCGATTGTTCTCTCCTTCATGCTCTAGATATGCTCTGCCTACGAGTCCTCCCATGCTATGGCCCACGAGATCAATGCGTTCACCCTCAGAAAGTTTGCTCTGTATTAATTGAGAGAGTGTGTCTGCCTGAGACGGAACTGGTTTTCTCCAATCATAGAAAAATTGGGTTGGTAAAAATCCTGCGGTTGCAAGCGAATTGACGAGCGGTCCATAGATAGTATTTTCAAAGCCTGGTAAAGGAATCCAATTGCCGTTATAACCCGTTGCTTTGCAGTTAAGGATAGCATCCTGGTTCCAGCTTGCACCAAAACCCGGGATTACCACAACTTTTGTCGTGGGTGGTGGGGTCGGGGTAGGGGTGGACGTTGGCGTAACGGTAGGAGTAGGTGTATCTGTGGGAGTGGGAGAAGGCGTTGGAGTTTCAGTTGGAGTGATAGTGGGAGTTGGGGTCTCTGTTGGTGTGGGTGTGGGAGTAGGTGTCGGTGTAGAAGATTGCTCAATAGCAAGTCCTATCCGAAACGCAGTAACACCACTTATCGTTCCTCTGCCACCATAATAGAGATACGTTGATCCGTTGGCAAGACGGAGTGCGCTTGGTCCTGCCATGCCAAGAGCGTCAAACGTGCCAGCGTCTTTGAGAAGTATCTTTACCGGGGCAGACCAGTTTGTAACACCGTCGGTTGATGTTGTGTAGGATAAATCACCATCGACACCATGGAAAAATAGTTCGTAACTTGTTCCGTTAAAGATAACCGAAGCGCCATCTGCATGTTTTCCGGATGCTGATAGATCAATAATCGGATTGCCAGCATACGGTGTCCAATTGATGCCATCCGGCGACGTTGCATACCCAATACGCCAAAAACTATTTTTCAGCGCCGAATACCACATCTTGTATACTGATCCATCTTTGAGGACGAAGGGCGAAGATATGCCTTCTGTGTCCCAAGTCTGACTCGGTATAAATACGGAATTTGAAGGAGTTAAGGTCCATCCAATGCCATCAGTACTTGTGGCATGATAAATATTGAAATTTGATAACCCTCCATTTAAAGATGAAGCATACCACATTTCATATGAATTATTAGTGAATATTACGGATGGATCGTGACTATCACGATTATCTATGGTTAGCCTACTTACTATTGGATTCGATGTTGATTTAATCCAATTTAGTCCATCAGATGAAGATGCAAAACCAATTTGAAATCGACTTCCATTAAAGCCTGTATAATACATTTTATACTCATTATTCTCAAAGAGTACGTTAGGTTGCCATACATAAGAACTATCCCAATTTCCTGATGATATATTTAGCACCGGATTGCTTACATATTTATTGAATGAATTAATTGCGTTTAATTTAACTGTGAAAATTATAAGAAGGATTACAGAAATAAAAAATGAAGGTATATATCGATAGAAATTTTTTCTAATCATGGGCAGTTAGAAAATAGCTCTATTAATTTTATGTATACAAGATCTTGTTACTTATGTAAATCACTAATATTTAAAAAGATATGTAAAGTATTTAACTATACGATTAATAGATGTAGCAATTGTGGATTTATTTTTGTTTTTCCATTACCCAAAAAAGAAATACTAGAAAGATTTTATTCATCCTTTGATTATAGAGTACCAATTCTACAAGAAGTAATTATAAGAAAAGATGCAATAAGAAGTTTAAAATTAATAAAGAAATATGTATACGATAGAAAGATATCTCTCTTTGATATTGCTTGCGGCCGAGGGTATTTTATTGATGAAGCTAGGAAATTAGGATGGAAGGCGTACGGAATAGATTATTCAAAAAATGCAATTAAATATGCATACGAAAAGCTTAATCTTGATGTAGAGAGAGCTAATATTAATTCCTACACGTGTTTAAGGACTTATGACATTATTACTATTAATCAGTTCATTGAACATGTGTCCAATCCGAATGATGTCATAAGAAATAGTTTTAATTTGCTTAAAAAGCATGGGCTAATTTATATTGCGACTCCTAATATTGATAGTATATCTGCAAAAGTTTTAGGTTTACAATTTGATCACTTAATTCCCCCTGAGCATTTGGGATACTTTAGTAAAAGAACATTATCGCGCTTAGTTACCAGTAATAGATTTAAAGTTTTATATATTGGTACATGGAGCTATAAAGAGGACTTAGCTGGAATAATAAAAAAAATTGTTAGAGGTAGATTAAATATTACTTTGACACAGAATTTAAATGTTAGCTTAAAACAAAATAATAATTTTATAAAAAAAATAAAATATTTACTTTTTGATCAAATTTTTTGCAATGTTTTTTATCGTTTTCTCAATATTAAATCTATGGGTAGTGTTTTAGAGATATTAGCAATTAAAGAATAATATGTATCTTACGATTATCGTATTAACTCGTAACTCTCTCAATTTAGTGAAAGATATGTTGGAGAGTGTGTGGGGGTTATATGATGAATTATTGGTTGGGGATGCAGGGAGTACTGATGGGACGCTTGATCTATTAAAAAAGTATAGTGCGACGATAGTTCATCAAAAAGAAGGAAACTTGGGTCAGAGGAAACAGGAGCTTATTAAAAAAGCTTCGGGGGATTGGATATTGGTACTTGATAGCGATGAACGAGTGTCACCGGAGCTTTATCAACAAATTAAGTCATTTACTCATTCACCCCGCAGGAGTCATGGCCTCTCCGCCAGCCGGCGGATCAGCCTGCCACCGTCCGGGGTGGTGAACACGGTAAGACAATGCGTTGCGTATCGTATTCCGTATCAAAATTATGTATTTGGCAAACCTGTGTATTACGGCGGAGAGATATATAGCAAAGTACGGTTATTTCAGCGGGGACATGGACGGATCAGTAATGAACCGATTCATGAAGAAATCATAGTTAATGGGGTTATCGATGAATTTCTCGGGGTGATTCATCATCATTCATATCGCTCGCTACGTCAGGTAATGACGAAGTTTTTCAAATACGCCTACCTCGTTGCAATTGAAAAAAAGAAAAATCGAGAGACGGTTTCGCTTGCCAAGCTTTTTTTGTATGGTCCGCACATGGTGTGGGCACGTTTTATAAAGGAAAAAGGATACAAGGACGGATTTCATGGGCTCGTTTTAGCGCTGTCGTTTGGGTATATGGAGGCGCTTACCTATTGGTTGCTTCTCTTTATATAACTCTCACGCTACAATATCTTCAATGAGTACGTGTTTCTGTGGCGCTACAAAGATTGATCTGTTATTTCAAGCTGGAGTATTTACCATTGCCCAGTGTACGTCTTGCGGACAAGTGAGGACGATAACTCCGACTAGCGTAAAACGGACTCAATTCTATGAAAAAGAAAATTTTTCTATATATCTAGAGAAAGAATCGATGTTTCGTAAGATTTTTCGTGAAAAAATACGGTTTATCCAACAGTTTCAAAAGAGCGGAACATTACTTGATGTTGGGGCGGGAGTAGGACTGTTTGTCGATGAAGCACGAAAAGCAGGTTTTGATGCAATAGGACTTGAACCATCAAAAAGCGCTGTCGCTGCCGCAAAAAAGTACTTCAATATACCTCTTGTTAATCAAGAGTTTAACCAAAAGCTTGTAAAAGGTCTTTTTGATGTGGTCGTGATCAACCATGTGCTCGAGCATATGAAAAATCCGAAAGAAATTACCGGCGGAGTAAGCAATGTGGTAAAAAAGAATGGAATACTCGTCATTGGACTTCCAAATTTTGATAGTATCCTCCGATATATCAAGCGGGATCGGTGGCAGAATTTGATACCAGACCAACACCGTTGGCATTTCACGAAACAGACGCTTGATCGATTAGTTTTGCCTTATGGGTTTAAAAATATTGCCTCCCAACATGAAAATCATGATCGATCGATGATACAAGGCTTTAGACGATATGTATATTACGGCATTGATACGATTGCCTTAACCACGGGTTTAGCGGAAGCAATCCTCGTGATCTATCAGAAAAAATGAATACTCAAGCTATTTGCTTTGTTATCGTGACGTATAAACCAAATGGAGAAGCGCTACGACGAATGGTTCAGGCGCTTGCTTGCTACCAAACAATAGTTGTTGATAATACTGCCGAGGTTTTGTCTTTACCCATAAAAGACGCTTCTGTCATACATAACAATAATAATCTGGGGTTTGCTGGTGGAGTAAATGTAGGAATACGGAAGGCATTAAAGCTAGATGCACAATGGATAGTTGTTGTAAATCAAGATATAGATATTACCCATGTGGCAATAGAAAACTTTTGTAAAAAACTGGTTGAGTGTCAGCCGGGTATCGCAGGGCCCTTTGCCGGTAGACTTGATCAAAAACGATGGACGACCATGCTTCCAGCTCTAAGCGGAAAAATCGATTATATATCAGGAGCCTGTATCGCAATTCATAAATCGGTAGTTACTCACATCGGCTTATTCTATGAGCCATACTTTATGTATTACGAAGATGTTGAGTATTGTATACGAGCAAAAAATCATGGGTTTCCTCTCACCTATCTACCGAATACCGGAATCGATCACAGAGAATCGGTTAGTTTGGGTAGGGGGTCGTATCTTCACACGTATTATCTTTCGCGAAATCACCTGCTTTTCACTGAAAGGAATGCGCCAGTAAAAATACAGATTCATGAATTGTTACGATTTCCAAAAACAATATGGGAACATATAAAGCAACGAGACTATGGAGCAGTACGTGGTATACGAGACTATATGTTTCGTAGATTTGGGAATTTACATTAAATAAGGTGTTTCTTGACATTTCACTGCTTGAGCAATGGAAATATCAAGACATATTTTTATGATTATAGGAATAGATGCGGGAATGCTTGGAATTACTGATGAGCGATTGCAGGTCGGTGTATGGCGCGTGGCAGTGGAACTTCTTAAACAATTGGGAAATATGGGAAGCAATACATACCGGCTCTATAGTTTTCATCCCATCGACCCGCAACTTCTTGCCCAGCTTGGGACAACGATGAAAAATATCGTGCTTTTTCCTTCGACCGGATTTCTAAAAATTCGATTGTCGATCGAATTGTTCCTTCATCCTGTTGATTGTTTTTTGGCTTTGGGCCAAGCGCTACCAATGGTGTTACCGAAAAAGACCATTGGTTTTGTGTATGACGTTGCCTTTTTACAATCGCCACGCGCGTATCCTGGTTCATACGAACGATTAAAAGATCAAACAAATGATCTTGTCAAGCGAGCAAGCCATATTGTCACAATTTCTCATACTGTCAAAAAAGATCTTATCGATACGTATGACATTTCAGATGTAAAAATTAGTGTCGCATATCCCGGTCTTGGTAATGAATTTTCCTTAAAAGGAAAAACGATACAACGGGAACGTCTATATTTTCTTTTTGTCGGAAGTCTTAAAAAAGGGAAAAATGTTCCTTTTATTATCGATGCATTTGCCCAATTTTTATTAACGACAGATAAACAATTTGACTTGTTATTAATTGGCAGTAATTATTGGGAGGATCCAGAAATAAATCAGTCAATTTCTCTATATCATCTTCAAGACCGTGTGAAAAGAATGGGATTTGTTTCAGATAGTGATCTTGCTTGTTATTATCGTGGGGCTACAGCTTTAGTCTCTCCATCTATAGCTGAAGGCTTTGGATTACCAGTGGTAGAAGCGATGGCAAGTGGATGTCCAGTGATAGTTTCAGACTCTTCGGTATTTAAAGAGATAGTGGGTGATGCAGGAATCTTCGTAAATCCACGAGACGGGAAAGATCTTTCACAAGCAATGCAAAAAGTATTAGACATATCTACGAGAAAAACGATGAATAAATTAGGAATCAAACGATCAAAGCTTTATACATGGCAATTATTTGCACAAAGGGTATTGCAATGTATAAAAGGATAAAATTAGAATACTCTAGCGACGTTTGAAGCTTAGCTTTGAAATCGAAGCTACATGGTACAATATATAGAATGATTTCGGCAGTTGTATTGACTCATAACGACGAAGGACATCTTGCAAAAACTCTTGCTAGTATCTCTTGGTGCGATGAAGTTATTGTAGTAGACGATGAGTCAACAGATAAAACGATTGACATTGCTACAAAGCGAGGCGCAAGCGTGTACACGCGAAAACTTGATGGCGATTTTGCTGCGCAACGAAACTTCGGATTAGGCAAAGCAAAAGGGCCTGCCCGCAATGCTTCGCAAAGCGATGCAGGCGGGGAGTGGGTGCTATTCGTCGACTCTGATGAAATAGTGAGCGAAGAATTAGCCAGAGAAATTACATCCTTAACTTACAAAGTCATTCCCGCGAAGGCGGGAATCCAGAATGGAACTAACGATGGATCCCGGATCAAGTCCGGGATGACAGCTACTGTGGGATATTACCTCAAAAGAAGAGATTGGATGTGGGGAAAGTGGCTTAAGTACGGGGAGACAAGCAGAGTCAGATTACTGCGTCTTGCAAAAAAAAATGCAGGGAAATGGCAGCGACCTGTGCATGAAGTCTGGAGTGTTGACGGTGCCACTGGGGAGCTTGTGAACCCACTCCTCCACTATCCTCATCAAAACGTCGCACAATTTTTAGATGAAATAAATCGATATTCAACTCTCAACGCCCGGTATCTATATAGTCTTGGAAATCACGTCTCCTGGTGGCAGATATTTGCGTATCCGAAACTCAAATTTTTTCGCAGTTATATTTGGTATCTGGGGTTTCTTGATGGAACAGCCGGTATGGTCGTTGCCCTCATGATGAGTTTTCATTCATTTCTCACGAGAGCAAAGCTGTGGAAACTCTGGGATAAGACATGAAGATACTATTTCTATTATTTTTTGTTTCCTTTGCCTTCGGTCAATTTGGAGCAATTCCACTTTCGCAAACAACAACGATATATATTCATGATGTTTTTTTAAGCATTATCCTTGTTTTTTGGTTATTTGGGTTACTTCGAAAAAAACATAATTTTGTATGGCCAGCTCTTACAAAATCAATTCTTTGCTTTGCATCTATTGGGTTGATATCGCTTCTTGTTAATAGTACTCGATTTTCCCAAATAGAGCTTTTGACGAGTTCATTGTATCTGATTCGTTGGATAGCATATGTTGCCCTTTATTTTATAATAACAATAAGCGAACTACGTCCAGGATTTTTTGTGAGAGGACTTTACGGCGCGGGACTAGCGATCGCAATCTTGGGTCATCTGCAATTTTTTTTCTATCCTGATCTTCGAAATCTCTATTACCTTGGTTGGGATCCTCATTATCAACGTTTATTTTCAACCCTATTGGATCCAAATTTTTCAGGTCTACTATTTGTTCTTTTATTTTTTCATACATCATTTGTGTTTTCCCAGAAACCAAACACCTTGCGTTTTGTATGTTATGCGATTATCGTTTCTGCGCTCCTTCTTACATTTTCCCGAAGTAGTTATTTGGCTTTTGGTATAGCTCTTATATCTCTTGGGGTATTATTAAAAAAGTGGAAGGGAGTGATCCTTATCCTTGTTTTTTTTATTTGGACAATAGTTCTCTTGCCAAAAATCGGAGAAGGGCAAAATCTCATCCGTAAAACGTCTTCTTTTGCCCGCATAGAAAATTGGAAAGAAGGATGGCAGTTATTTGTAAGATATCCAATACTTGGCAATGGATTCAATACCCTTCGTTATGACAGGATGACAACGGACCAATATGTATTAAACGGAGAGATTGTCACCTCACGAGCTCTCTCAGGGCTAGACAATAGTATGCTTTTTATATTGGCAACAACTGGCGTTATGGGATTTGCTGCGTATGCATGGATCGCCAAAAAGATGATTATCCTTGGAGGCAAACTCAAGAAGGAAAACCATGCAATTACCTCCATATATTTTTCAATGCTTATAGCTATATTCGTTCACAGTCTATTTACCAATAGCCTCTTTTATCCGTGGGTGATGATTTGGCTTTGGATAATAACGGGTGTTGTGGAAAGGAAAATTAGGGCGCGTAAGTAAATAATTTTTATAACTTTTCCATTGTACTTCGCGCCACAAAGGAGCGTAATCTAAGTAACTTATTTAAGGTTATTTAGAAACGGCTCCTTAGCGAGAATACGTAACGTGACGCTCAATGGTTGTTTGATTGCCAGCTTGATCTGTGGCAATAATTATAAGCGTATTGGATCCTTCCGAGAGCGGTGTTTTATAGCTAAATGAACCATCTTTTTGTAGGAGTACAAATCGACCATTGACGGTTATCGAGTTTTCTTCTTCAGTTTTTCCTTGCACAACAACAAACGCATCGTTACTGACGACAGACGTATTATCTTCCGGGTTTGAAATTTCAAGAAGAGGCTTGGATTTTTTAAAAGTAACTTTTATAACATTCGACAGGTCACTCAATGTTCCTTTTTGGTCAAGAATTTTTGTACTAATCGTATTTTCTCCTTCTTTAAAAGGGATATCTACAGAGAATATTCCATCTTTTGGTATGGTTATTTTCTTAGTTTCTGAATCATTTAAATAGACGATAAGGGTAGTATCTGGTTGACCTTTTCCCGTGACCGTTAAACTTGCGCTATTGGTAGCTTCAGGGAGGGCATCAAGAATTGGTGGCAAAAGAAAAGCTTGTTGTTCTTTCAGTGGTGTATTGCCCCGTATCTTGTCGATAAGTAAACTAAAACCTACTAGTAATTTTAAACCAAAGATAAGAAGAAATAAAACAATTCCGATGCTTCCAATAATTGATAAAATCAAGCGTCGTTGTTGCTTTTTTTCTTCAAATCTACTTAATCGTGTTATCGTCATAGGAAAAGTACAAAGAATAACTATATCATATTTTTAGATTGGGAGATGTACTTGTCGAGAGTGAGATTTATGTGACAACTTTTTTTTCTGCAACATGTTATGCTCCAAAGAGTCAGAAATAGCTAGTTCCAGGAGATCATTTCGGGAGATAGCATAGATACCGTTTTTTCCTGCGGAGAGCTTGCGGGCGCGAAGTGTTTTTTCTTCTATCCAACGGCGTATAGTATCGGGATGTTTATGTAAAAAAGCAGCTGCTTCACTTACTGTCACGATCTCTTTCAAATCAAGTGTAAGTATAACATACTATAGGTAGCTAACGTATGTCGCATTCGTATGCTATAATTTGGCCTGAACGGGTTGGATAAAATTATATTTTTTTATGAATGATATTCCGCATATTCGCCTGCATCCACTTGAAGGAGATATATTTCTTTTTTATATTGGGTTGTTGTTTAGTATTTGTCTCATCCTCACACTTGCATTGAGTGGATTTGGGAAAATTATTTTTATACTACTATCAGTCATAACTGGGTATATGACGTTTGCCAATGTTTATGGCAGGCTTTCTACTAAGTGGCGACGAGTACATTATTCATTTTTGGCGCTTTACGGCCGAGTTAGCGCACCAATGCAAAAAATTGAAGGGGTAAAAGAAGATACGTTTGACGTTGATATTGCGCTTTTTACTGTCTACAAAAATATAGTGCAACATGCATCACATGAGGATGTCGTAGCGCTTTTTGCAAAACATGTATCGGAAATCACCTTTATTGACGATGAGATGTATATTCTCGATAAACTGACCCTTGGAGATGAAAAAAAGGTGACGCCAGAGCTTACAACGGAAGCAACGCGTATTGCAAAAAGCGGGAGTCAGCCGCGTGAGGCATCATTTGAAAATTTTATGAAAGTAAGACTTGCTACCTCTGGAATCATTCAGATGAAATATGGAGAGATTGAAAAGAAAAAATATTTAAGAGAAATACTCACTGGTAAGGTCTAAATAACACAGACGCTTTGACACTCCTGCCCGGAAACTGGAGCACATGCATCTCATACATTCTCACGTAACGCGTTATTTTCGTATCCGTTATATTATTATTTTTTTATTGAGTATCGCGCTTTTGGGATACCTGGTGTATCGGTTCAATGTCCTCACACAAACGATGAATTTTTACTATCGGGTGCTTAATCCGCAAGCCGGGGCTGTGCAGCTTGAAAAAATATACAAAGATAATTCTGACGGAGCAGAGTCTATGCGTATACAGGCAAATTTTGCTGTAGTATGAATATACCCTCGATCGTATTTGGCGCGTAAGGGGAGTATAATTCCTATATGGCTACTATTCTTTCAAACTCAAAAAAATATTCGCTGTTTACTTTTGACACTGAACAAGAATTTGAAAAAACGGTAATCGACAACAAAATTTCTTTATTTGGACCTGATGCCATTTATATCGATATAAAAAAACTTCAAGGTCAAGACAATGCTCACGTTTGATGACTTGATGAACTTTCTAACACTTCAGAATACTATAAAAATTATTCTTTGCATTGATGAAACAACTAATGATCTAAATCAGGCCCTGCGTATTTTTCAAAGCCCTCCGGATATAGTTACCTTGCAACGCTTCGCTGATAAAGATGGAAATTTTACCTATGTGTATGAGCCATTGCATGATGAAATAACTGACTTAAACAGTCAGGATAAAGAGGCAAGATATCAGTATGACACAGTGGTGTGTGCAGCCTTTGAAGAGGGATTTAAACATGCATATATAGAAAATAATGCGTGGTGGGCTATTCGTCTATCTCAAGAAGCTCGCGAAAAATTAAAATATTTAGCTATTTACGAAAAATGGCCAGTGGGAGCTGTAAGACATTATGCGAAGATTGAAAAAATTGAACCATATAAAGATTCGGGAAAATTTATCGTGTATTTACAAAACAAAAAGACTATAGAACCAATCAAGCTAGATGTTCCATACAGACGCGGGGTAGCACCACAAGGACCCCGGTATATAACAATAGAAAAATTGCTTTCTTCAAAAAAATTAAGTGACCTTTGGAAGTGAGGGTATTATTACATTTTTAAGTATTAAAAGAATTTGAATTTTAATCCAGTTATGTATAATTCTTATCCAACGAGGGATCAATTGGCTCCAGGATTACATGTGGTTATTATCGAAAAGCACAATCAACAATCAGCTATAGAATCAGTCGGTATAATCGAGAGAATTCTGTCTCCTGGTGCCTCTCATCCTTATGGTATTAAAGTCGTGTTGACAGACGGTCGAGTTGGTAGAGTAATTCGGATTGGATAAGGATCCTTAGGCAGCGTTCATTTTAAACTTGAAAAGTATGACGCTGCACAAAGGGCCGTAACCATCAATAACTTTGAAGTTATTGATGGACGAGCCCTTAGCTATTCGCTTGAATTATTTTTGGTAGTAATGTTGTTGTTAGATCTTCTATTCCTTCCCTGGTTTTGGCGGAGATAAATACGTGAGGAGTATCACCGGCTAAGTCTGATATTTTTTGTTTATCGATTATTGGTGCAGCGTCAATTTTGTTAAACACCATGACCTCTTTACTTTCTAAAATTTCTAACTGACCCAAGATGTCGTTGACGATGGCAATTTTTTCCAACATAAGCGGATCAGAAGTATCAATGACATGAAAAATTACATCAGCGTGGACTGATTCCATGAGTGTGGATTTAAACGCTTCAATAAGAATAGGAGGAAGATTGGCGATAAATCCGATGGTGTCTGATATGAGGACTTTTTTCCCAAGGCTTGGCATATAAATTTCTCCTACCGTGCTATCAAGTGTTGCAAACAATGCATGTTCCACGAGATGTTTTTTATGCGTGAGGATATTAAACAGCGATGTTTTTCCTGCATTGGTGTATCCTACGATTGATATCGTGAGTAATCCAAGTTTTTTCCTGTGGTCCATTTGACTTTTACGGGAAGCTAAAGATTTGCTTAGATCGTCTTTAGCGCGTTTTATTGCGCGTTTCCAGTGTCGTTTCATAAGTTCCGTATTGGTTTCTCCTATGCCCCGTGTTCCGATACCACCGCCTTGGCGTGAAAGAATCGTGCCCATGCCGTAAATTCTCGGTCCCATATTATGCATTCGGGCGAGCTCTATCTGAAGTTTAGCTTCAGTCGTCCGTGCATGACGGGAGAATATGGCAAGGATGAGATCGATTCGATCCCAAATTTGGATATTTGGCCGAATATCCCAAAACAATTTCATGAGCGTAAATTTTTGGTTAGGTTTGAGTTGTCCGTTTAGCACAATGATGTCTGTGGGATGCGTTTTTAGATATTCGCGGACTTCTTCCGCTTTTCCAGAGCCAATATAGGTTGATTCAAATTCTGCTCCTTTTTGATGGATAATGTCCGATACGCGCGCATTCCCAAGTGTTTCAACGAGATGCCATAGCTCGGTGATATCAATCTCCATGTCTACACGGCTGGCGCGTGGTCTAGCGAGATAAACAAAAAGAATGCTGAGTGGTTTCGTAAGTATTTGCACTTTAGAGCATTATACCAAGATATTTGTATTGTCTCCTGGAGCTAATTTATCTTTCTGCTCGAACTTATTTTATCAAGAACTCCTGAAAATCGAAAGTGGCGGCAAGGGAAAAGCGAAATATTTTAAAAATCATGCTATGATATCAACATGACTCCAAAAAGCATTCTTATCGCCGAAGATGAAAAATCCATGGCCAATGCCTTGGATTTAAAATTACGCTCCGCGGGATTTGAGACGACGCTCGTGTATGACGGAGAAGCCGCCGTTGCATCTGCACGAAGCAACCCCTTCGACTTGATCATCCTTGATTTGGTCATGCCCAAAAAAGACGGGTTTTTTGTTTTAGCAGAACTCAAGAAACTAAAAATTGCGACACCGGTGATTGTTTCTTCTAATTTAAGCCAGGAAGAAGATATCAAACGGGCCCGCGAGTTGGGGGCACGGGATTATTTTGTAAAGTCCGATACGACCCTGGCCCAAGTGGTAGAAAAGGTGAAACAAGCGCTGGGGACGTAACCACTCAAAAACTGCCTATGACTGATACCAAACCAACCGCTTCTCCCATTGCTGCCAAACCCGCAGGACCCCCAGATACCAAAGACATTTTGGTGAAGGGAAATTATGTTTCCGCCGAAGATATACAAAAAGCGTTACGCTGGACGAAAACGAATAAATCTTCCGTTGAAGAATACCTTTTGACCCAGGGGTTAATCACCAAAGATCTTTTGGGTCAGGCGATGGCTGAATATTATCGCGTCCCATACGCTGATTTAAACACAAAAACTCCTTCCCGTGAGCAGGTTCTAAAAATTCCCCAGGAAATAGCCGTGACGCATCGTATTGTCCTTTTTAGTGAAGATGAAACCAGTATAACGCTTACGACCGATAATCCCTTGGCTGCAAAACAGCTTGCGTCGCAGCTGCAAACCCGTTTCCCCAAAAAAAAGATTTCTCTTGCGTATTCTGTCTCCGAAGACATAGACGCGTGCTTTATTCACTATCGCAAACCCCTGGAAACCCGCTTTTCCGAAATTGTGGCCGGTCAAACGAGAGTTGCCCCCGAGATTATTGACGAAATTGTGGCCGATGCTCTGGCATTTAAAGCCTCTGACATCCATTTTGAACCCCAGGAGAAAGAGGTAGTCGTCAGATTTCGTATCGATGGCGTACTGCACGAAGCCGGCCGCTTCACCAAAGAAGTCTACGAAAACATTCTCAATCGGATCAAAGTTTTGGCTCATCTGCGCATTGATGAGCATTTTTCCGCCCAGGACGGAGCCATCAGGTTTGCCAAAGAAAAAACGACGGTGGACATGCGCGTTTCCGTTATTCCCGTGCTTGACGGCGAGAAAATTACCATCAGGCTTCTGGCGGAATACGTCAAGGGCTTTACGTTCTCTGATTTAGGCGTTTCGGATAAAGACCAAGCCGTATTTTTAGGAGCGGCCAAAAAACCCTTTGGCATGATTCTGGTTACCGGTCCCACCGGGTCGGGAAAGACGACGACGTTGTATGCGCTTCTGAAAATGCTTAATGATCCAACAGTCAACATTACCACCATCGAAGATCCGGTGGAATATAAAATTCTCGGAGTAAATTCCATCCAGGTCAACCTCCAGACCAACCTCACCTTCGCCAAAGGCCTCCGGTCCATTGTCCGGCAGGATCCGGATATCATTCTCGTCGGAGAAATCCGTGATCTGGAGACGGCGGAAATTGCCGTCAACGCTGCCCTTACCGGACATCTCCTGTTTTCCACTTTTCACGCCAACGATGCAGCAACCGCCATCCCCAGGCTTTTGGATATGGGCATTGAACCATTTCTTATGGCTTCAACTTTGGAACTGGTTATTGCCCAGCGTCTGGTTAGGAAAATCTGCGACCAGTGCCGGGTTAGTTATACGTCTGATGATAAACGGTTTTTTCCGAAGGCATCCACACTCTATAAAGGCAAGGGTTGTAAAAATTGCGGTAACACCGGATACAAAGGCAGAACCGCTATTTTTGAATTGATTGAGATTGACGATTCTTTGGAGGATTTGATTTTGAAACATCCTTCGAGCCGCGAAATTTGGGAACTCGCGCAAAAAAACGGCGCCCGTTCGCTATTTGAAGATGGACTCGCGAAAGTTAAAAATGGGGTAACGACCATAGAAGAGCTTTTGCGGGTAGCTCTCCCGCCGAGGGAATAAGGAATCTGGAAGCTGGAATATAGAAGATAGAATTTGGAATATAGAATAAAGAATTTTGGAAAGATAAAATCCCTGATTCAAGATTCTAGATTCAAAATTCATATGTTAACCATCGGTCTGGGTCAGGAAAAAGAATATTTTATTGAGCAATTGTCCATGCTTCTTGCTGCCGGTATGCCGGTCGTTACCGCGCTTTCGGCCATCAACAGGGAGATAAAATCCGGCAGGCTCAAAAAAATTATCGGAGAGGTATCCTCTGCCATAGAAGCCGGTTCCTCCATCTCCGCGGCTCTTGATGCGGTCGATATTTTTTCCGGGTCAGTCATTTCCCTCATCCGCATCGGAGAACAGTCCGGGAGGCTCTCTGAAAATCTGAAAGTGGTAGCCGCCCAAGAGCAAAAAGAACGGGAATTCCGTTCCAAAACCGCCTCGGCTATGATGTATCCGCTGTTTGTTTTCGGGCTGACCATTGTGGTTGGTTTGGGTATTGCCTGGTTTATCCTGCCGCGTTTGGCCACAGTTTTTGCCCAGTTAAAAATAGATCTGCCGGTCATCACCCGTTGGCTCATAAACATGGGCACTTTTTTGGGCCACTACGGCGCTATCGTTATTCCGGCTTTACTCGTTATTGGCCTGCTGACGCTGTTTTTTCTATTTATTTTTTCCAGGACAAACTTTTTGGGTCAGGCGATTCTCTTTGCCATCCCTCCCATTGCCCGGCTGTTTACCGAGCTCGAGTTATCCCGTTTTGGCTCTCTTTTGGGCAATCTTTTGGAGGCAGGGTTGCCCATTCTTGATAGCCTTGATTCTTTGGTGCAGTCCTCATCATTTTATCGGTATAAAAAATTATACATCCACCTCCACGATCGGATTGCCGAAGGCAATTCTTTTGGAAAAAGTTTTGATTTGTATAAAAACACCGGACGTCTTATCCCCGTCCCCATCCAGCAGTTAGTCGTCACCGGTGAGCAGTCAGGGAACCTGTCGGAAACGTTTAAAAAAATTGGGGAGATGTATGAAACAAAAACTGAAACCACGGCCAAAAATATCACGATTCTTCTGGAACCGACACTATTAGTCATCGTCTGGCTGGGAGTAGTAGCCGTGGCGCTCGCGGTCATCCTGCCGCTCTATAGTCTCATTGGGAATCTCAACAACTCTACCTCTACCCCTCCGCCTCCTGCACAGCAAACTATTGTTTTGCCAAGTCCTACCCCAATGCCACTACTTAAGAAATTAAAAATCCTGGAAACCGGCATCGGGTATCTGAATATCAGAAAAGAACCATCACTGACCGCAGCCATCGTCGGCAGGGGAACACCGGGACAAACCCTGGAGTATCTAAAAAAAGAAGGCCAGTGGTATCAAGTGAGCCTGACAGACGGTGCCGGCTGGGTATTTGGCGACTATGTGGAGGAGGCAAAATAGAATTATGAATCATGAATCAGGAATTAGGAATAGTAAACTCCATAATTCATTATTCCAAATTCATAATTCTCGCCACGGATTCACCCTTCTCGAACTTCTCCTTTCCGTTGCGGTCATAAGCGCCCTTGCCGGCCTTTCTCTCCCCGTGTACCGGACTTTGCTTTCAAAAAACGATCTGGATATTGCCGCCGTGACCGTGGTCCAGACCGCCCGCCGCGCCCAGGTTCTTTCCCAATCGGTTGACGGTGATGCGACTTGGGGTGTAAAAATCCAATCCGGAAGTATTGTTCTTTTTAAAGGAACGAGTTACGCTCTACGAGATACGCTATTGGACGAAACGTTTGATCTTCCCGGAAGCATTGGTGTCAGCGGCACGACGGAATATGTTTTTTCTAAATTTACGGGATTTCCGCAAACGACGGGTACAGCGACGCTCGCAACAAGCAATGATACCCGTACTGTTACGATAAATGAGAAAGGAATGGTGAGTTATTGATGAATTCACGAGGATTTTCGTTAGTCGAAGTGCTTTTGTCTGTTGCCCTTTTCGCCTTGGTGGTTACGGCACTCGCCGGCGGTCTTATTTATGGACAACAGAGTACGGCGCTTGCCGGAGCCAGGGCCCGGGCGGCAGCATTGGTCGATGAGGGACTAGAAGCCGTCAGAAATATCAGGGACGCGAATTTTTCCAATCTCACTGATGGAACGTATGGTCTCACGACTACCGGCAACCAATGGAATTTATCCGGCGCATCAGATACCACCGACATTTTTACCCGCCAGATTGTTATCTCTACGGTTGACACAAAAAGAAAAAATGTCACCGCCACCGTTTCTTGGCAGCAAAATCCACAACGCACAGGACAAGTACAAGTAGTTACTTACCTGACAAACTGGAAAGTTGCGGGAGGAGGAGGGCCACCTACGACCTGTAATGATTATTGTATTTCTTTGGGAAGTTACATAGCAG